>Ga0066410_1000315_pt1 | contig 14865 bp, 8 predicted proteins | sample LakWasMet14_LOW5_2_FD_59497 | JGI IMG/M metagenome (GOLD analysis project Ga0066410, IMG submission 59497) | Freshwater sediment methanotrophic microbial communities from Lake Washington under simulated oxygen tension - Sediment Metagenome 14_LOW5 | ecosystem: Environmental > Aquatic > Freshwater...
CTATCCTGAAATAAACGAAAACTGTGTTGATTTGAATTTAGAAAAACGCATGGAGATGGCTCAAAAAATCTCTTCAATGGTTTTATCGGTTCGTAAAAAAGAGAATTTAAAAGTTCGCCAGCCTTTACAAAAAATTCAAATACCGGTTTTAGATGCTGAGTTTAAACAACGTGTAGAGTCTGTAAAAGATATCATTTTAGCTGAGGTAAACGTTAAAGAACTAGAGCTAGTTACCGAAGAGCAAGTTCAGATTGTAAAAAACTTAAAACTGAACTTTAAAACTTTAGGTAAAAAATGTGGCAAGCACATGAAAACAGTTCAAGCATTTGCAAATGATAATGGACCGGCAATTATTTCAGCAATTGAAAAAACCGGACAATATAAAATGAATATTGAGGGAGACGAAATCGTTTTAGAAAATGAAGACGTTGAAATTATTCCGGTTGATATTCCGGGCTGGAAAGTTGCAAATAGCGGACAAATAACAGTTGCGCTTGATGTAACCCTTACAGAAATATTAAAAGAAGAAGGATTAGCTCGTGAATTAGTAAATCGCATTCAAAATCTTAGAAAAGATAGTGGTTTAGATTTAACCGATAAGATTTTGGTGAAAATTCAGGAAAATGAAGCTTTAAATTCAGCTATTCAAAATAATTTAAACTATATTTGCGCCGAAACTCTAACAGGCGATTTACAAGTGGTACAAAATTTGTCCTCAGCCACCGCAAGTACTGTTGAAGTGGACGAATTGGTATCTACCCTTATTTCTATTGAAAAATTAAATTAAAATTTAAGTTAAAGAATTATGGCAAAGAAAATTGTAAAACCGGCAAAAAAAGCAAGTAAACCAGCTCCAAAAAAAGCAGCTGCCAAGCCTGCTAAAAAAGCAAGTAAACCAGCTCCAAAAAAAGCTGTAAAACCTGCTAAGCCTGCGCCAAAACCAGCAGCTAAAAAAGCTGTTGCTAAAAAACCAGCACCAAAACCAGCCCCTAAAAAAGTGACTAAAGTACCAGCAAAAAAAGCAGTGAAACCAGCTCCTAAAAAAGAGGAGAAAAAGGTAACAAAACCAGCACCTAAAGTTGCAGCAAAACCTGCAAAAAAAGTTGAAACAAAAAAAGCAGCTAAAGAAGTTGTAAAAGATAAAAAAGCGGGTAAGCCTATTGATGCAATTGCAAAAAAAGGATCAAAAGCTTCTAAAAAAGCAGCAAAACCTGCAAAAAAAGGAAAAAAATCTGACGACGATGAGGACGAAGATTTTGAAGAAGAAGATTTAGGTGAAGAAGAGGAAGATGATTCTGATGTTGATGTGAAGGATGATTACGAAAAAGAAGAAGATGACGAAAACATCGATTTAGATGGCGACATGGATGGCCCTCCTGTATTGGATTTAGATGGTGGTGGAATTCCATTAGATGATGATGATGATGATGAGATTCCGGAAAAACGTGGCCGTGGTCGTAGAAAGAAAAATGATGGCAAATCAAGTTCTGGATCAGAATCTTATATTCGTAACAGACCATTGCATATTGATATCACAAAACCATTAATTAAAAAACCTCAAGCAGAACAGCCAAAACCTTTCATTAATACGAAAGATGACAGAAGCCGTTATTCTGATAAAGAATTAGCTGAGTTTAAAGAATTAATTATTGAAAAATTAAAAGAAGCTCAAACTGATTATGATTTGTTAAAACAAACACTGTCAAATGCCGATAACCACGGTACTGATGATACTTCACCATCTTTCAAATTATTAGAAGATGGTTCAGATGTATTATCAAAAGAAGAAACGGCTCAATTAGCAATTCGTCAGGAAAAATACATCGTGAATTTGAAAAATGCGTTAATGCGCATTGAAAATAAAACGTATGGTATTTGCAGAGTTACAGGAAAATTAATTCCTAAAGAACGTTTACGTTCTGTGCCTCATGCAACTTTAGGTATCGATGCTAAATTAAATCAATCGAACTAATTAATTCATAAATCAACTAAAAGGTTATCTTTGCAAGAAGGTAACCTTTTTGCTTTTATAGGCTATATGCTTAAAAAATACAGACTTCCCATATTGATTGTTTTGGCTGTTTTGTTAATCGACCAGTCCATTAAACTATATATCAAATCTAATTATCCTATCGGAGAAGTTGTAAGAGTTTTCGATTGGTTTAGAATTACTTTCACTGAAAATCCTGGAATGGCTTTTGGCTTAGAGTTTGGAGGAAATTATGGGAAGCTTGCCTTGAGTTTATTTAGAGTTTTGGCAGTAATTGCAGGTGCAATTTATATACGTAAAATTGTTAACGAGGGGGAGCACAAAGGATTTATTGTTTGTGTTGCTTTAATATTAGCAGGTGCTTTAGGTAATATTCTAGATTCAGCATTTTATGGATTAATTTACGGACCTAGCAATGAATTCAGAGCGGCAGACTTTATGCCTCACGAAGGAGGATATGCCGGTTTTTTGCAAGGCTATGTAGTAGATATGTTTTACTTTCCTATTTATCAGGGACAGTTGCCCGAATGGCTGCCTATTTGGGGAGGCCAACCATTTGAGTTTTTTAGTGCTATATTTAACTTTGCTGATATGGCAATTTCTTTTGGTGTTGGTATTATTTTGGTGTTTCAAAAAGTGTTTTTTAAGCATAACAATACGCCAATTGCAAACACTATTCCAGAAAATGATTCGTTAACTCCAGAAAACAATAACACACTAAACCAACAATAATAGCGTTATAGTTAAGTGAAAAATCTGAATTATATAATTTTGTTTGTATCGCTAGCATTTAGCACATTCGCTCAGCATAAAGAAGAGAGTGGTGTTAATTTACCAAAGTTCTATAAAAACAAAATGCATTTTGGTTTTGCCTTAGCATATAATAAAACCGATTTTAAAGTACATACAGTAAAAAATTCTGCATTTCCTGATACAGCAATTGGTGGTGTGACTTATGGTGTAAGAACGGTTTATTCAAAATCAGATCCAGGCTTTGCTTTAGGTATTATTTCAGATTTCAGGCTGCATGAATATGTGCGTTTACGATTTACTCCAAATTTAAGTTTTGCTTCTCGTAGTTTAGAATACACATTGGAAAATGCAAATCACGATAGCACAAAAATTTATACAAAAAGTGTTGAGTCAACATTTTTGATTTTTCCATTAGAGTTGAAGTTGCAATCGAAACGCCTTGATAATTTTGGAGCATATGTTATAGGCGGAGCAGGTTACACTATGGATTTGGTTTCGAAGAAAAAAGGACAAGCTGTTGGCGGAGCCAACCAATTAGATGATGCCGTGCAATTAAAACGCGATGATTTTTTTTATAGTGGAGGTGCAGGAGTTGATTTCTACTTGCAATATTTTAAATTAGGATTAGAGTTAAAAGTATTAATGGGAACAAAAAACTTAATTCAACCATTGCCAAATGTTTTCACAAATAGCATTAATAAAGTAAACTCTAAGATGGTAATTTTTTCTATCACGTTTGAGGGTTAGGTTTATGCTATCTTTCATTTTGATAACAAAGGAGGCTCCCTAAGTCTTTTGTTGTTTAACTAATTTCAAATGTATATAATAGAGTACTGGTATCAAGTTGTTTTAAAAACAGTTGGATTTATTTACCAACTTAATATTATTCCTTAATAAATTTTTTCGTCTGATTATTTATTGTGATATAGTAGACACCACTTTTTAAACTTGACACATCAATTGCGTTGATCTCCTTTTCGATGTTTTTTGTTAGGACTATTTCACCTAATGTATTGTATATGATAATTGAGTTTTCTTGATCGATTGGTTTTATCTGTATTTTATCTGAGACCGGATTTGGAAATAGTATCAAGTCTGTTTTTTTGTCTTTATCAAATACGCTCGTGTTTATTCCCAAATCCCATTTAAGCAAATATCCATTATTTCCGCTTAATATGGCATCTGGGTTGTTTGTGATTGGATCGCAATTAGCATTACCTAAATTAAGGCCGCTTACATATAAACTGTTTGATGGAGTGTAGATGATAGATACGGGCATAGCATCTATTGTCCTATATTTCCAGATGACATTTCCAGAGTTGTCATATTTTACAAGAGTGTCTTTAATGTTTGCATAATTGTCTGTTCCGTTTGTAAAGCTAGCATTATAGTCTTTTTTTACATTTTTGGCAAATAGTAAATTCATGTCACCATCTAAACGCTGTATAATTTTACCATAATTACTGAAGTGTGTATTCAATGTATTGGTAATTGATGCGCTTGGATCAGAGTCGGTAGTCGCGCCTGCACAATCAATAGTACAAATTAAACTCATTAGTAGTGGGTCAACAGAAGCGCTGGTAAATTTATTAACACTTACTCCTGAAATTGCTTTTGCAGAAACAAAATCTAAATTGCTGTTAATACGTAGGTAATATGTTTGGCCTTGGTAGGAGCCAGGGTATGATGTGTTAATTGTGTAGGTGGTAGTTGGAGAAGGGTCATAATCATTAGCACCTTGAGAATAACCCAAAATTAGTAGATCATTATTTGGGTATGAAAACACAAATTGATGATTTAGTGTTTGGAAATTTTTCACATTAATAAAATCTCCGTTAGCTGTATACTTTGCCACGTAGCTTCCTCCAGATGCCATAATTGTGTAGGTAGCAGCACTTGGATCAAAATCGGTGAAATTTGGAAAATAATTCATAAACGTTCCTACTACAATTAAGTCTCCATTATTGTCTATGGTTAAATTTTCTGCGGTTTCATTATTTCCAGAACCATTGGCTCCTATGCCATTTGCCCATAAAAGGTTTCCGCTTGAGTCGTAACGAGCAATGAAAAAATTGGTATTGTCTGTGTTACAATTTAGCATATTTACGCTAGTTCCAGGATTGAAATCACCATTTTCATTGTAAGTTCCGCATATGATGTAATCATTATTTTGTGAAATTTGAAGGCTTTTAATCACATTGTCTGTTGTCGAAAAACCTGTCGCTCCAAAATTTTTTGCCCAAATTAAATCTCCTGTCGAATTTAATTTTTGAATAAATAATGAGCCTTGTGCATTACTCAGTGTATATGTGCCGATACCCGGATCGAAATCCTTAGTACCGTTAAAATAGCCAACGCTCACAATGTCTCCGTTGGCATCTATTTTGGAATTTACTGCCCATGCGTCTAAATTTTTTGCAAACGAAAAGTTTGGTGATTGGGCATGAACATGATTTATAAGAACATTAAATATGATAAGAAGAATTTTTTTCATATTGATTTGAATTTTTTTGATAAAAGTAAACGACAATTATTTTACTCAGGAACTTATTTTGCCTAGCTATTGTATTGTTTTATGTGATGCAAAAAAGGCTTTCATTTTTGTGAAAGCCTTTTCTTACTAAATAGTTGTTATTTTTATTCTTTAATGAATTTTGAAGTATAGTTTTCTATTTTTATAAAGTATACGCCACTGTTTAATGAGGTTAAGTCTATTTCTAGTTCACTTTCTGATGTTTTGTTTATATACACAGTTCTGCCAATGATATCAGTAATAGTAACATTACCTAATTCTTTAGTTGATTTTAAATACAACTGATTTTTTGCCGGATTTGGGAAAACGCTTAAGTTATAGTTGCCTGATTGTTCTTCTATATCTGTGCAAGCGGATACATTCACATAAAAAGTTACTGGCAACATAGATTTTTCGCAGCTGTTTGCATACGCGTATATTGTATAAGTTCCTAAAGGAATATTATTAGTTTCTATTGCTAAATTTTGTGAGTAAACGCCAGTTATAGTAAATGTGCCAGGTTGATTTGTAATAATATTATTACCTGGTTGTTCCCATTGTATGTTTTCAAAATTTGTTCCGAAAGCAGTAAGTGTAGTATTATTACCCTGACATACATTAATTGTTTGACTGGAAGATGCAGTTGGTGCTTTAGGAACTTCACATCTTGTGTATTTTGCTATAAAGCTTGTATAGTTTGATGGTTGGTTTAAATTTGAAATCCCGCTATTAAAGTCGAAATCTACATTGCTATCAAAAAAAGCACCACCTAAATAAAATGTTGTTGAGGGAACGCCAAAATTAGTTACAGCCATTGCGGTGGGATATTCATTGTTGTTATCATTGTTACCAAAAGAATAGGCAAAAATTAAACTATCGGTTACAATATTATAATTTGCTATAAATAAATCCATATTATTTCCACTGCTATTGGTAGTTAAAATTTTTGTACCAGATGTAAGATCTGTATCAAACTGACCAGCTATTGTTCCGTAAACTACCATTCCGTCTTTGTTAGTACCAAATCCGTCATATGCAACTCTATTTATAGATTCATAAAACATTGTGCCACCATTGCCACCAAATTGGTGTAGCTTTATAAAATTTCCAGCATTAGGATGAAACTTTGCAACAAATCCATCATAAGTACCATTACTTGTATAAGTTGCTGCATTTGTTCCTGATCCAATAGACATGTTTCCACTGAAACTTCCAGCAACTGTAATGTAAAAGTCGTTCGGTGAAAATCCAAGTCCGTCCAAATAATTGATATCGGTAGGCACATCAAACGAATTATTGGTTCCAAAAGAAGTTATCCATCCAAAAGTACAAAAAGCAGAAACATTTAATACAAAAATATCATTTCCGCCATTTGATGTTTTAGCGTTAGTTGCTGTACTCGGATCGAAGTCTATTGTACCTCTGAATGATCCTAATAAAAAAGCACCATTATTACCAGGAGCCGTAACCATATCTGTAACTGAATTATAATCAGCACCATCTATAAAATACTTGTACCCAGTATATGTTCCATCACTTATATTATACTTTCCGACAAAAAAATGATCAGTTAAAACGTTTGTAGGTAATATTGTGCTAGTGGGTGCTGCTTGGTCATACTTTAATTCTTCTCTAAATTCAACACCAACAAAAAACTCTGTATTTGAAACTGCAGTAATACATTTTCCATTTTCTGTACCAGCAGCTGAGCCAATTTGTTTATAAAATTGATTATTACCAGTAGATGCTTGATAGCCCGCGATGAAGGCGTCTTTTCCAAATTGAGGATTATTATATGTTGTTAAATTAATTGGATTAATTCCTGTTACATCAAAATTACATACGTATTCAAATTCTCCTGTTACTAAAATTGTTGATTTATCATAGCTAAAAGTTATCTTACTTACATTGTCATTTCCACTACCACCAATTTGTTTTACCCATTGTAAATCACCTAAACCATTGTATTTGGCGATAAATCCATCTGTTTCTTCAATCGCAGTATAGCTGGCTACAGATGCACTCATGTCAAAGTCAGCGGTGCCACTGAAGTTACCAACAACAAAAAGATTGCCTGAGTTGTCCGTCGCCATGTCATTTACATTTGCTGAGGATTCAGCTAATTTTTTTGCCCAACTTAAATTTGCTTGGGATTGTGCGGTTGCATTATTTAAAAAGAATAATGTTGTTACTGATAGTAGAATTTTTTTCATGCTATTATGTTTATTTTCAGTAAAAATAAACTGCAGTCTTATTGAACAAGAGCATGTTTTATAAAAGGACTATCTTATTTTATGTAACTGTAGGTTTGCTTGTTATGACAGTATTTCTGATGCTTTTTCGTCGGATAGTGAAATTATGCTGTTGTCTGATAAAACCAATTCAGATTTGCTTCTATTATGACTTCTTATTTCTTTGGTATTTACAATGTATGATTTGTGGCAGCGTTTGATGTATGAAAAAGAGTTTAACATATCTTCTACGTACTTCAGATTCCGACTTAACATATACTTTTCGCCACCGGAAAGGTGAAAAACTGAATAGGCGCCATCGGCCTTAATGTACATTATTTTTCGAGGATTTATATAGTTAACATTATCTCTACTTGGTATCGCTATTTTCTTTTCATCTTCCGCGTTTAGATTTTGTTTTAGTATTTCAAGTAGTTTAGATTGCTTAAACTCTATTTTTTTGTATTTTTCAAGCGCATCCGCTATTAATTTTGGATTTACAGGTTTTAATATATAGTCAATGGCAGATAATTTAAATGCTTGTATGGCATATTCATTGTAGGCAGTTACAAATACGACTGAAAAATTTATTTCATCATCGTTAAAAAAGTCAAGTAGTTCCAGGCCGCTATGGCCAGGCATCTCAATATCTAGAAAAATGAGATTAGGTTGGTGTTTTTTAATTGCCCTAACTCCTGATGCTAAATCTTCGCATAACTCACAAATTATTACATCCGGATGATTTTCGGAAATAATTACTTGCAGTAGTTGGCGTGCCTTTTTTTCATCGTCAATAATTATAACCTTCATGAATGCGAATATAGTTTTTACTTCTTGGCATATTTGTTATATTTTATCAAAGTATCTAGTTATTTTATCAATTAATTGGAATTTTGATAATTACTTTTGTGCCAATCACTTGTTGTGTTTCATTTTTTAGTGTAAGTATTTCCAGACCAATATTCTCTTTTGAATTCACGTTTAGTATTTCTAGCCTTTTTTTATTTGCTTCGCTTGAAAATGAATTATGTTTTTTTGTTCTTATTGCATTTATCTTGGATGAGGCGTCTATGCCAATTCCATTGTCTATTATCTCAACAGTTAAACTTATTTTATTTTGTGTAAATATGATTTCCACGTTTTTTAATCCTTTTTTATGAAGTAAGCCATGTTTGATTGCATTTTCAACGTAGGGTTGTATAAGCATAGGTGGAATCATTATCGCATCTGGGGTTATCTTTTCTGTGTTTATTTTATAATTAAAGTCATCTTCAAAACGCATTTTTTCTAGCTTTAAATATAGATTCAATGATTTTATTTCGTCACTTAAAGTTATTTTGTCGCGATTACTCATATCCAAAATATGGCGAGTGAGTTCACTAAAACTTACTAGGTAATCTCCTGCGGCTTTTTTATCATTTAGATATATATATGATTGGATAGTATTAAGGGCATTAAATATAAAATGCGGGTTCATTTGTGCTTTTATACCCGTAAGAGTTGATTTTTGTAGGGCGTTTTCTAGTTCAATTTTTTCTGTTAAAATTTGGTTTTGTTTTTTGATATTATTTATTCTGATTTTGAAGAATAAAAAAATAACGGTAACAATGCATACAAATACAAAAAAGATGAACCACCAGGTTTTGTAAAACGGAGGTTGAATAACAAACGAAATAATTGTTGGATCGCTAGTTTCTATACCTCTTTCGTTAATAGCTTTTAGTTGAATTTTATAAGTATTTGGTTCAAGCGCGGTTAATATAACTCGGTTTTCCGTCGTCAAAATCCACTCGCCATCATTTACTTTATAATACGTTTTTGTAGTTTCAAGACCTCGATAGTCAATAACTGAAAATTGAAAATCAAAGTAGTATGAATTATATTCCAGCTCGTTAATGTCTTTTAAATTGACATTATTTCCGTTAAGGCTCGTTTTGGTGATATGTATTTTGGGAGGTAATGTGTTTTTTGTAAATCTATATAGCGGAGAGATCATCACACCATTGATATTGGCGATGTATATATTGTTGTTTTTGAAAACAAAGTCAATTATGTCGCAGCCATGGTATCCATCTGAAATATATTGGTTTAATAGTTTTTTTTTGTTTAAATCAAAAACGTCTATGCTTTTGTAGGTTATAACAAATAGTTTTTTATCATATAATCTCATCATATAAATGTCATTGTATGAAAATCGTTTTGGACTCAAGTATTCCTCAATTATTTGCCCATGATAAAGCAAAATGCCATCCTGTGAAGTTGCTATTAATAGAGAGTCATCATTTATTTTTGCAAGTGAAACGGCTTTTATTTTTTCATTTTTATAGAATAGCTCTTGACTATGCTTTTTCGAAAACAATACTAAACCATTACTAGTTGAAGAAATAATTGTTTCTGGACTCATGTAAACCGATGATTTTACGCGTATATTATTGTATGTTAAGGCGAGTCTTTTATCTTTATATATCCTAGTTTCTGGATTATACCAATCATATAAATCGTCCTCAGGAAGTACTGGATAGAAAGAAACAGATGAACCTTCCGACAATAGATATGTATTATCCTTTATGGGCTTAATGTCGTTAACGGAGGTAACTCTTTTTCCCAGTTTACTGTTTTTAATAATATTTAATTGCTGATTTGAGAATAATAATTCGTCTTGTAACTGGTTATAGTAAATTTTTCTTACTTCATGAATTGTTGAGTCTTTATAAAATAGTTGAGTTTTGTGTGTTTTGGGATCAATTTCATAAATTTCATTTTCACTTGTTCCCGCTAATAAATTATTGTTTTTAAACGCAATGGTTGTAAATTTTTTTTCATTTAAAAATGAATATGTTTCTGGCTCCGAAACCAACAGTAAACCGTTATTTAAAGTGCCGAACCAATAATTATCTTGTTGATCTTTAAAAAAGCTTGATATGCTTTCATTAGCAAAGAAGTGTCGTTTAAACTTTAGATGTTCGTCATATTGATACACGCCATCGCTTGTTAATACAAATATCGTTTTGTCATTAATTGAAGTAATATGATTGATGATAATATTGTTATTAATTTCTTTTAATTCTTGTGTTTTCTTAGAGTCCACATCTTCAATAATAAAAGGAGGATTTTTACCCAATATATAATCATGAGTTTTAAATTTTATATGAAAGAATACGACGTTTTTTGAGATAAATGATTTTGTAACTGATGGTTTGCTCGGAAAGTATTGAATCAACTGATGCTTTTCAGGAAAAATGACGGTGTAATTGTCGTTTTTTTGTTTAGAGGTTGATGGTTGTATTTCGTTGTAACTGATTTGTTTTTTAGTCAGTATTTTTAGTGAAGGATTGTAAAATCCAATTCCTTGTTTGTCAACATATGCAATTAAACAATCATTTATAAGATTTGATTGTTTAATATTACCGTAGTTTGAGATTTGTGGCAGAAAACTTACACTGTCGTTAGTTTGAGATGTTTTGAAGAATTGACCAGAAAAATTTTGACAAAAAATACTGCCTGTTTTATCTTCTAGAATATTTGTTACAGATTTGCTGAAATTTTTTGAAGCTGCAAATAAGGTGGCATTTTTCCCATCAAATCTAATTAATCCATTTTCTGTTCCCAGCCAAATAAAGCCTTTCTTATCTTGATAAACATCATATATCGAGCCGCTTATTGTAGAGTTTTTGTCAAAAAAACGTTTATATAGAGGGTTTTGCCCTATACATGTTGCGTATAGGCATGCCAAATATATAAATAACAGCTTTTTCATTCAATCCAAATATAATCAGTTTTTGGCTGATTACTTTTTGGTTTTGTAAATTAGAATTATTTGTAGTAAATGAATAGTGATAATTTATTTTAAATAAATATCTTCAAATTCTTTTTTCTTATCTCTAGATAAGTTTACTCTAATATCGTTATTCATTTCAATTTCGGCAGAGCTCTTTTGGTATGACTTTATAGCGTTTGTGTTGATAATATAGGATCGATGTGGTTTGTAAAAGATATTTTGACTTAATAATAATTCATATTCTTTTAAGGGTTTTGATACAATATATTTTGTATTATTAGTTAAATAAAATTCGGTATATACATTGTCCGCTTTTAAAAAAATAATATCAGAAACTTTCACGATAATCTTTTTTTCATTCATTGAAAGTACAATCTTGTCAATTTTTTGTTGATGACTGCTATTATGTAAAACCTCTAATTGTTCATGCGAAATTTGTTGTTTTTTTATAACTCGATTTACAGCCTCAATAAAGCGTGCTTCGTTCAATGGTTTTAGCAAATAATCAATAGCCGATAAGTTAAAAGCTTCTATAGCATAAATACTATGAGACGTCGTAAATATGATATCAAAAATAAAATCATTTTTCGAAAAATAGTTGGCAATATCAATACCTATTTCTCCATTTAACTGTACATCTAAAAAAATAAAATGTGGTTTTTCTGATTTTATAAAATCAACAGATGTAGAAATTTTATCAAAATTTGCTATTACACAAATATTAGGAAACAATTGTTTAATCATGTTCTTAATAAGCAGAACTGCCTGTGGCTCATCTTCTATAATAACACATTTAATCATTGTTTTGAGGGATATATAATTTAACTAGAGTTCCTAAAGATTGTTGTTCTTTATTTAGTTTATCAATAATTTCAAGTTTAATTTTTTTACTATTGTTTTTATTTAAAAGTTCGATACGATTTTCAGTAGCATACGTAGCAAACGATTGGTGTTTAACATTTTGTTTATTTTTAATTAATTCGGAAGATACTCGCCCTATCCCATCATCATCTATTTCAAAAAGGATATATTCTTTGGTGTTTGTAATATTAATAGTTACTAATCCCCCATGAGGCTTGTTGCTAATACCATGTTTCACAGCATTTTCAACTATTGGTTGAACAAGCATTGCTGGTATAAGTGTGTTAAAAACATCAATTGTTTCGTTTATATTTATTTTATACAAAATTTTTGGCAACCGCTTTTGTTCTAGCTGTAGGTATAAGGTAATGAGCTGTAACTCTTCCTTAATGCTTATTTCTAGCTGTTGTGAATTGCTGAGCATAGCTCTTGATAAATCGCTAAATAGATTCAGTACAGCTTTAGCTTCGGCACTATTACCAGAATATATATGACTTTGTAAAGTATTAAGTGCATTAAAAATAAAGTGTGGATTCATCTGAGAACGTAATGTTTTGAGTTGAGAAAGTTCTAGTTGATGTTTCAATAAAATTTTCTCAGAGGTTTCTGCTTGTTTTTTTAACTGTTGTTGTAATCTCATTTTATTAATCCACAAACCAACCAAAATACCTAAAATAATAAGTAGGCCTACAAACCACCATGTTTGATAAAATAATGGTTTTATGGTAATCGAAATTTGATTGTTTAGGTTATTTTCTACTCCATCTTCGTTTATTATTTTAAAACTAACGAAGTATTTATTTGGGGATAAATTACTTAAACGGATTTCTCCACTTGTTGTTTGTAGCTTTTGCCAACTATCGTTATTTAGTTTGTAGTAAATTTTGGCACTATCTTGCAATTTATAACAGAGAACTGTATAGCTAATAATAATGTTATTAATTCCATATTTAGTGTTTAGTGTATTGTTTACTTTTTGATTATTATGTAAAATACTATTTATGGCTAATTGAGGCACATGCTTGTTTTTACTGTAGGATTTATAGGGAACTAAAATTACACCTTCGGAACTAGCAATGTAACAGGTATCGTTTTGTATGATTAAATCTTTAAGTTCGGCTTGTGCGTTTAAACCTTTAGAAATATTCCATACATCTGTAGTTTTGTTTTTTATATTATAAACTAATAATCCGTTTTCGGTAAGTAAAAACAAATGCGAGCTATGTATTTTAATTTTTGAAGCATTAATATTAGGAAGTAGAGCCTCAAATTGTTGGCTACTAATGTCATATTTTAAAACACCAAATTGATAGGTGACAATGTATAAGTTATGGTTACTTAATGCTAAACTGATTGCCTGCAAAGATTCATTGTTGTATTTTATTTCGTAGTGCGTGTTGTTACTTCTATAAAAAAGCCCATTGCTAAATGCTAAAAAACAAAGACTGTCTTTTTCGTTACAAACCATATCTCTACATCTATAGCCATCTTGTCCTTTTATTAAATTATATCTATTAACTTTTTCCCAACATTCAATATCTTTAATGTGTTTTGGTATTTTATAACCCACTTTCGGTTTATTAAATAAACAAATACCGTATGAAAAACCAATAAGTAAACTGTTTTGATATAACTGTAGATTTTTAACGCCAAAGGATTCTTGATGTATAATTCGTTTGTTTTTTACAATTATCAAATCTTTAGAGCCAAATATCTCTTGTTGTAATTGCTGGTTATATAAGCAACTATTTACCTCATTTTCATAACCAGCATCAGCAAGTGTTTCAAAACATTTTGTTTTTAAATTAAATTGTAACAATTGATTGGTTGTAGTTCCAACTAATAATTCATGTGTAGTTTTACCATAATTAATACAACTTAATTTATATGAATTTGGTTTAAAATACAATACGTCTAAGTTCGGAACATATAATAAGCCATTATTAAGCGTTGAAATCCAATATGAGTTTTCTGTATCTTTACATATAGAGCTTATACTTTGCCCCATAAACAATGGTTTTGAATCATTTTTTAACTTTAAATTATTTTGTAATATATAAATTCCATTGGTGGTGCATATCCATAATTCGTTATTAATAGTAATGACGTTATTAATAAATACGGTTTCCTTAATTCCATCTATTGTAATAAGCTTACCATTATATAAATAAAACAGGTATTGGTTATTTGTTTTATTAAAAAGAATATATCCTTTATTAAATGGACGTATAAAGTTTATTTGTTTGTTTATTTGATTTGATAATATGGTGTTAGGCTTCGTATAATTTATTTTTATGAGCTGATGTTGATAGTTTTGAGTTATTAAATTTTTATTATCAAGGCAAGTTACAGCATAAGTAGCATTTGGATTATTCTGTTTGCTAATTGTTTTGTTTAAATAGTTATAAATTACAAAGCCAGTTTGGTTAAATATATACAAGCTTTTATCAAGTTTATGCATTTTAAAAAAATTACCAGAAGTTTTTACTCGACGCTCTGTATAAATTGTATCGTTGTGCACATAAAATAAATCGCCATTAAAATTTTGGCAGTATATATCACCATTTTCTACTTCAATTAGGGTAGTAACCGTTGGGCTTTTTTGCTTTGAATTTTTTAACACTTTAAATGATGCCCCATCGTATTTACAAATTCCTTTATCAGTAGCTATATAAATAAACCCATTTTTTGAATATAGTACATCGTAAACCGTATTGGATGCAATACCAGACTGCTTATT
>Ga0066410_1000316_pt1 | contig 14815 bp, 10 predicted proteins | sample LakWasMet14_LOW5_2_FD_59497 | JGI IMG/M metagenome (GOLD analysis project Ga0066410, IMG submission 59497) | Freshwater sediment methanotrophic microbial communities from Lake Washington under simulated oxygen tension - Sediment Metagenome 14_LOW5 | ecosystem: Environmental > Aquatic >...
GTGTATTAAATTGCCATTACCATCAATAAATAATAAATTAGGATAACACATCACTTCATATTGTTTTGCCAATTCAATCCCCTCGCCTTTTTCCATGTCAATTTTAGCGTTAATAAAATTGGCATTATAAAAATCGGCAACCGTATCGTTAGTGAAAATGTTTTTAGCCATATATTTACAAGGTCCGCACCAAGTTGTATAAGCATCAACAAAAATTAATTTGTTTTCTTTAGCTGCTTTAGCTTTTAATTCTTTAAAAGCAACATGTTCGAATGCAATATTTTTTGTTTGAGCAGAAACAGAAAGTGCTAGTGCACTAACAAAAATTGAGGCGTAAAGAGATGTTTTTTTCATGTTTAAATTTTAATAGTAATAAAAATAGTAATTATCCTCGATATGAGTTATTTTTTATTAAAACTTAACGAATGATTTATTTTAAATCAAAGATAACGCTCCTCATCTAATATAACTATATGATTATTTTTTTATTTAGCATAACCACATAGAAACATAGAACTAAATTTTTGTTAATGAGCTAAAATATTCATTAACAAAGGTTTTTTGACCTTCTCTAAAAAGGTTAAAGCAATTAAAATTAAACAAAATACCTTTCGGAGATTTTAGGAGTTTCATATAGTTCAAAAGCTGCGCTTCATGCACATTAGAAATTTCCGAAACAGCTTTTAGTTCCACAACTAAACAATTTTCTATAAACAAATCACACCTAAAATCTATGTCTAATTGTTTTGCTTTATAAATAACAGGAATCTTCATCTCTGTTAAAAAATTTATTTTTCTATGCGCTAATTCCTCTTTCAAACATTCACGATAAACGCTCTCTAATAATCCTCCTCCCATAGTTTTATGAACTTCAATTGCGGAGCCGACTACTGCATATGTCAAATTATCTAAATACTTTTGAGTAATATACATTTCCCTATGTGTCTATGTGGTTATAAAACTAAAACAAACTTAATTGCCTGTCTCCTGCTTTATAGTTAAAATCACTCACATTAAACTCAAACGTACCGTCATTTGGCATAAAACGGGTTTTTGATAACTTATACAATTGCATGATACTCTCTGCAATTTTACCTTCGCCTTTCATTCTTGTTATTGGTCTGCTATCACTTACCGCCCCCCCATGACATTCAGTTATTTGATTCCATACTTTATCAGCTCTGTCAGGAAAGTTTTTACCTAACCAATCCTTAAACAATTGTGCAACTGTACCGTTTAATCTTACAATGGTTATACCTGCAGACGTAGCACCTAAAGATGCTGCTTGTTCAATAACTCCCGGAATTTCATGATTATTGATACCCGGAATAATTGGCGCCACCATAACTCCACAAGGGATATTATGCTTTGTTAATTCCTCTACAGTAGCCATTCTATTCTTATAGGTTGCAGTACGTGGCTCTAATAATTGTCTCACTTTTTCATCAGTTCCGGTTATAGAAATCATCACATGAACTAAATTATGAGCTGCTAATTCTTGTAACACATCTATATCTCTTGTTATCAAGCTATTTTTTGTAATAACAGCCACAGGATGTTTAAACTTTAAACAGGTTTGTAATATCCTACGCGTTAATTGCATTTCTCTTTCAATAGGCTGATAGCAATCTGTATTGCCTGAAAGCATAATGGGTTTTGGCTTCCAGTTTTTTTGACTAAAATGCTTTTCCAACAATTCAACTGTATTTTTTTTGACGATTATTTTTCTTTCAAAATCTAAGCCCGCGCTATAGCCCCAAAATTCATGCGAATTCCTAGCATAACAGTACACACAACCATGCTCGCAACCTTGGTACGGATTTAAAGAATAACCTAAGCCTATATCTGTACTTTCAACCTTATTAATAATGGTTTTTGGGTAGGTGTATATAATTTCTGTTTTTTCATTTAACAAAAACTCTTCGTCTAACCCTTCAACATGTTCCTGAACATAGCTATGCTGCTGAAATCTGGTATTAGGATTTAATTGTGCACCTCTCCCTTTAAAATAGTTATCTGTTGCCATGTTTATAGCTCTTAAGTTATAAACACAAAATTAACACTGTTTTATAGCTATTGATTGCTATAAATCGTAGCAAATAATTTAAAACAACATTTTAATGAAAATATTGTTTTAACAACAATAATATTGTAGAAAAGCTGTAACATGAAGGCTAACGAATGAAAAAACAAAGATTTTTCTGTAGAGTTTTTGTAATATGAAAGATTTATGATTTGAATACTTGATTCTTATAATTAATTAAAATAGTTTAGTCACACTAATACAATAACGCATGAATAAAACTACAACTACACTACTAGCAACATTTATAAGTTCATTGTTTTTTGCACAAGAAAAAACAATGGAAATAAAAAATGCTAAAGTTGATTTCAATTCAAGCTTAACAAACTTGCCACTACAAGTTAGCTTTGAAGAAACTGCACATATAGGCAACTCACAATTTAACAGCTGGTTTAAAAATGATTTGTTAAAAAACCAATCAGCCGAATTAATTGAAACTAAAAACGAGCGCGATGCTTTAGGCTATACCCACAAACGTTACCAACAATATTACAAGGGTTATAAAATAGAAGGCTCAATGATTATTGCTCATGCAAAAAACAACGAAGTAAAATCATTTAACGGAGAGTGGTATAACTCATTTAACATTACAAACACTAGTTCTTTATCAGAACAAGACGCTTTAAGCGCAGCTCTTAGAAAAATAAATGCGAAAAAATACAAATGGGAAAACCATGCTGAGGAAGCTCATATGCAAGAGGTTTTAAATAATCCGAACTTTACTTACAAGCCTAAAGGCGAATTAGTTCTTTACCCAAGCATTTCAAATCATCAAGTAAAATTCAACTATGCTTATAAATTTAATATCTATGCTGAAGAACCATTATACAGAGCTAACATTTATATAGATGCAGCTAGCGGAAAAGTATTACATGAACAAAATTTAATTTGCACCATTGATGCCGTTGGAAGCGCTAATACAAAATACAGCGGAACCCAAACCATTACTACCGATAGCTATACAAGTGGCTACAGATTAAGAGAATCTGGTAGAGGATTAGGAATTGAAACATACAACTTAAATAATAGTTCAACTTACACAAATACAGATTTCACAAATACTGTAAACACTTGGACAACAACCGGCACAAACCAAGCTGCTACGGATGCTCATTTTGGAGCAGAATCAACATACGACTACTACCAACAAACTTTTGGTAGAAACAGTATAGATGATAACGGGTATAAATTATTGAGCTATGTACATTATAGTACAAGTTATGTAAATGCCTTTTGGGATGGACAAAGAATGACTTACGGAGATGGCAGTACATCGCAAGGCTTTACAATTATGACAGCTTTAGATGTTTGCGGCCATGAGATTACACATGGTTTAGTAGAAAACACTGCAAACTTAGGAAGTGGCGAAGCCGGAGCTTTAAATGAAGCTTTTGCAGATATTTTTGGAACATCAGTAGAGTGGTTTGCAAGACCTAACCAACACGATTGGATTATGGGTAAAGACATTATGACTAATGGTGTTGGTATTAGAAACATGTCGAACCCAAATGCCATACAACAACCAGATACTTACCAAGGAACTTATTGGGACAACGCCGGAGAAGTTCATACAAACGATGGCCCATGTATTTATTGGTTTTATTTACTATCTGTTGGTGGCAGTGGAACAAACGACAAAAGCCAAGCCTATAATGTAACTAGTATCACAATGGCTAAAGCCGAAGCTATTGCTTACAGAGCATTAACGACTTACATGACACCTGGAACTACTTATGCTGATGTAAGAAACTACACCATTCAAGCAGCAAAAGATTTATTCGGGGCTTGTTCAAATGAAGTAATTCAAACAACAAATGCTTGGTATGCAGTTGGTGTTGGAACTCAATATGCTGCAGCGACAATTGCACCAAACTTTAGCGCAAGTCAAATATCATCATGTAATCTACCGTTAAATGTTGATTTTAGTAATACAACTGCAGCCGGACAAAACTTTAAATGGGAATTTGGAGATGGAACGACAAGCAACGGAACAAATCCATCTCACACATATACAGCAAACGGAACTTACTCAGTAAAATTAGTTGCTGATGGCTGTACTTCAGGAACTAAAGATTCTGTTTTAAAAACAAGTTATATTGTAGTAAATGCGCCTGTTGAACCAAATGCATTTGGAGATAATGTGTGCACAGGCAACACAGGAAATTTAACCGCAAATGGTAATGGAGTTATTAATTGGTATGATGCGCCTAGTGCAGGGAATTTAGTTGGCACTGGATCAGCGTTTTCTACACCAACACTAACATCATCTGCTACATATTACGCAGTTAGTACAATTACACAAACTCCAATTTATGGCGGACCAACAACTAATACTGTATTTGGTGGAGGATCTAACTTTAATGCTAATACCGACAGATACTTAATTTTTGATGTTTTACAACCTTGTACTTTAAAAACAGTAAAAGTTGTTGCGAATAGTGCAGGTAATCGTGTTATAGAACTTCGTAACTCTGCAGGAGTTGCAATACAAACTAAAACTGTAAATATTGCTGCTGGCACACAAACTGTAACATTAGATATGCCTTTACCTGCAGGTACCGATTATCAATTAAAAGTTGGTGGAACTTTAGTTGATTTATACAGAAACAACACTGGTTCTGGCTACCCATACAATATTGGTAATTTAGTAACCATTAAAACAGCTGATGCCGGAAGTAGCTACTATTATTATTTTTACAACTGGCAAGTACAACAAGAAGATTGTCAAAGTAATCCGGTTGCTGTTACTGCAACTGTAAACACATGTACTAACATTAAAGACAATTCTATTGAAAACGAATTCTCTTTATTTCCCAACCCTGCAACCGATAAATTTACAGTTAACTTAAATGAAGCCTTATTAAATAACGTTACTAATGTTGAGTTATATGATGCTCTAGGAAAACTAGTTTTATCTACCCCAATATCATCAACACAAACTGAAGTAAATGTTTCGGGAATAGCTAAAGGAATATATGTTTGTAAAATCTCAAACAACAAAAAACAAACACTTGTAAAACGATTTATAAAAGAATAAAAAAGAAAAAAGCTCCGATTTTTTTCGGAGCTTTTTTTATGACATTATTGTATCTGTTTTTATTACTGGATTTACTATTTCTGCCTTACTAGTTCCGTTATATTGAATAATTAAATGATGTTGACCTGTATTGATTTCTTTACGTTCCGTTAAATCAAAAAAGTTGAATGTAAGCGGCAATACAACAAACCTAAATTTATGATGATTTAATTGATGATGTTCAATTACTTTGCTTTTTTCAGCTTGTGTGATTTCATCAATAAATAAAGGTTTTGGTTTTACTTTAAAATGTAAATAATAATCAATAGCTATTAATTGTTTTAATACAAGGTCGTTTGGATATGTTTTAGTAGCGTATTCGGTTAATATATTAAATACATCATCTAGTGTGTATTTGTGATAATCTCTAACTGTACCAAAGTGAATACCAAGCCCCAATAAAAAATCAAATATACTATACGTTTCAGTTACATATTTTAAGGTATTAATTGCCTTTTTACCATTCCAATAAATTTCTAAAGCATGTTCTAACTGAACTATTTTAGCTAATTGCTCTTTTGATAAATAATTACTTTCTATAATTTGATAAGGAGGATTAGGATCAAATACAAAACCATGTTGCTCTATTTTATCGCGCATGGGTGTGCCCTTTAAAAATTTTAAAAAGCCTAATTGCATTTCAGGAGCAAATAATTTAAAAACTTGCTCAATGCTGTGTTTGATATCATCCCAATAATCTAGAGCCAATCCTACAATCAAATCAAGGTGCATTTCAACCTTATAATCTAATTGTTTAATAATACTGGTTGTTTTATCAAAACTCTGTTTACGTTTAACCTCGAGGTTTGCTTTTTGGTTAACGGTTTGTATGCCTATTTCAAAACGGAACAAACCTTTAGGTACATTATCATGAATAAACTGAATAATATCCGGATGTAAAATATCGGCTGTAATCTCAAACTGAAAAACATTTTCAGGACGATGATTGTCTAAGATGAATTTAAATATATCTAACGTGAAATCTTTTTTTACGTTAAATGTTCTATCTAAAAACTTAATAACCCTGCCGTGTTGCATCATAAACAACAAAGTAGATTTGATCGTTTCCATTGGCAGGTAACGAACTTTATTGTCTAAACTTGCTAAACAAAATTCACATTTATAGGGGCAGCCTCTTGATGTTTCAATGTACAATACTTTATTGTACATTTCTTCCGGCTTATCAAAACGATAAGGCATCGATCCTTCAAAAAGTTTTACATCAAAGTTTTGTGCGGGTTTGTTTTGTTTTATATCGCCGTTAGTTTTATAAACTAATCCAGATACTAAATTGACACGAGGATAGTTTTCTAAAAATTCTTTAAAAGGAATTTCCCCTTCGCCAACTATTATATAATCAACAGAAGTTAACGCAATGATATCATCAAAATCATAACTAACCTCCGGACCACCTAACATGATTTTTGTTTGTGGATTGATAGCTTTTATTTTACTACAAACGTCTAATGTTTGTGTGATATTCCAGATATAACAACTAAAAGCTACTACATCAAACAAAGCGCATTCAGAAGCAACGGTGTCTTGATTTTCTTTAATATTAAATTCTTTCCATTCTAATCCCGGAAAATGTTGGTTTTGTTCATACAGAATTCGAATCGCCAAATTCGTATGAATGTATTTTGAATTTAATGTTGTAAGTAAGACTTTCATTGGTGTGCAAAGGTATGAAAAAGAAGTTTATTTTATGCATCAATCCTTAAAGTAAAACCATAGTATTCATCTATATATTATATAGATTTGGCGGTAGATTACGTAAAATGAAAATTGATATTGAGTAGTAGATACAATATAATCCTTAATAAATATCAAAAAATAAAACCATGAAATTAAATCATCCTGCACTAGTCGATTTGCTTCAAATGGCTTATTCGGCTGAAAAAGCAGCTGCCTTTGCTTACATAGGTCATGCTAAATCAGTGAAAAACACAGATGAGAAAAAGGCAATTAAACAAATTGAAATAGATGAATGGAATCATAGAGCGGAAGTATTAAGCATTATGGAATTGCACGGTATTAAACCATCAATGTATTACGAAGTGAAGTTTCACATTATCGGAAGAATAATTAGCGCAAGCTGTTATTTAATAGGATGGTTTATGCCTTTTTACTTTGCCGGAAGATTAGAAAGCGGAAATGTATGCGAATACTTTAGAATGAAATCTTTTTTTAATGAAATAGGAATTACACAACACGACAAAATATTATATGAGATGGGGATTAAAGAAAAAGAACATGAAGTGTATTTCTATGAAAAAATAAAAGATAGTAAATTACTACCTTTTTTTGAAAGATTGTTTAATTGGGGCGCTACGAAAAGTTTCAATGATATTGATTTAGAAAATAAAGTTAAGGTTGAAGAATCAAGTCAATATTGCAAAACCAGACATCGCTAAAATTCTATTTCTTAATATAAAATTTCAGTAATCCATCAAAATATGACTTCTGAAATTGAAATGAAGATGGTATTTTATTTTTAAAGGTATAATAAGTCACTAAACGCGTGCCACTTTCACATTCGTTAAGTTTTTGTTTTAAAGTTTGATGGTAGGTATCATACACTTTTCGCTCAACAGACGAATATTTATCCATCACACAACTCGAGTCAAGTTTTTCTTGAAATGAATTAAAAAAGTAAATCCCATTAAATTGTTTAAAATCAATTTTAGAAAAATCTTGATTTAAAAAATATGCATGTTTTAATTTAAATTGCTCTTTGATGTTATTTGAAATAGATACTAAACGTTTTCTTTTTTCTACACCATAAAAATCAGCATCAGTTACCACACTTCCAATACAACAAAATTTCCCTACCCCTGAACCAATATCTATAATTTTATCATGACTATTTTTAACTAATAATTTGGAAGCTTTAATAGCCACTTTAACCGGAGTAAAATGACGGGGAGATAATTCTTGAAAATCTGCCGGGTAGATTTTGTCAAACTCTAAATCAGAGATTCGCTTTTGGATTTTTATTTTATCAAACACCATGTTGTAAATTTAATTGTAATTCATTTCAGATTGTAGATTAATTTATCAAATTCAACCCCAAAGAATATGCATTTGTCTTAATTTATTCTATTATACAAATGCAAAGGAAACCCATAAATCGATTTATCGTATAATCTGCAAGAGGTTTATAGAATCAAAACTTCAATCGTTGACTTTATTCTGTTTTTAAAATTCTAAATAAACTCACTATGACTGCTTTATCTGAAAACTGGATAACAGAAAATCTGTTAGATTTTGAGTACAAGAAGTACGTACTTTTGGCCTATTTACAACAAGTAAAATCGCACTTTAACGAACAAAAGTTGTATCCTGATTTTGCCGAATTAATTGCTCACTACAAAAATTTGATTCGCCTAAAACAAAACACAACAAATATGGAATCAAGCTTAAAAAAAAACTTAAAAGGTTTTGATTTTAATAATATGAAGTTGATATATGATGATACTATTAATGATGAATTACTAAATGAACTAAAACAAATTATAGATTTTAGCGAACCTTTGTTGGCTAAAGAAGTAAATACCGGTAAAAGTATATTTGATTTTGCAGAAAAACACATTCAATGTAATCATGTAGGGATTTTACCACTTTATAAAAACGAAGGCTATTTCATTCTGAATCCTTATCAAGCAAAAACAGTCATAGTTTATAGCTATAGATTTTCGAAAATAGATTTGTTATCTCAAGATGTTTATGGTTTGCAAACCAATTTTCATAATGAGTATAAGTTAAGCATAACAAAACCGGTAGATAAAATTAAACATGATATCATTGAACAGAATCCCGAGCTTCCAAATCCGGCAGTATATTTATTTAAAACTGATGCTAACTTGCCAAATAACGAGACGTTTCTGCCAATTGCCAAACGATTGTTATATCAACAGTTATCTGCAGCCGCATAGTATATTTTCTTTTTTTAACTTCTATGACCTAAATTATATTGTAAATTAGCATTAGTAAAAAAACACACATGAAACTTATCAAAAAAATCGGTTTTTTTAGATTATTACTTACTCCAATTGCAATTGCAATAATTGTTACTGCCTATCAGCAACACATTTGGGGTATGGGAATAGTTGGGTTGGTAATTTTAGGTTTTGGTCTCAGTAATAAGTGTTTACTGTCGGGTAAATGCGAAACGGATTTTGACAAATAAACTACAACTATTGTAGGCGTTTATCTAATTCTTCAAAATCAGGTCTTAATTCAATTCGTTCCATCATACACTCGTCTCTTATCAATGATATGGCATTGAAACGCTCACCGGTTTTATCTTCATTTACAACATGTTGTAATATATCATCCAACAAGCAACCAAATGCCCTTACATCCAATTTTTCGAATAGCAACGTTTGTTCGTTTTTCTCATCATAAATGGTTGCTGCACCAAAATCGCCTAAAAGCGAATTAGCTTGCTGGTCAATTAATATATTGTGAGCATATAAATCGCCATGCATAATACAACGCTCATGCAATTGTTTCATGGCACTTGACACACCTTTGGCTGTGTTTAATATAGTTGTTAAACTAAATTGAGCACCTTCTTTAAATGTATCTCGGGTGCAAGTAACAAAACTTGGAGGTAAGCCTAAATTGCTATAATCATTTGGTATTAACTCTAACACCAAACCTTCTTTGCCATCCGGATGATTCGCTAACTGACCAATAACTTTTACGAGGTTATCATGATTACCTGCTTCAATGCATGCTAACATTTCATCATGTGGCAATCCATCGCTGGTTACCTCGCCCTTAAATACTTTAACCGCCACTTCTTTATTAGCAGTTATCCATTTAGCTTTCGATATAATTCCTGAAGCACCGGCACCCAATACATTATGAATTTCTAAATCGCTCCAATGTATTTTAGGAAGAGTATTATGAATGGTATGCTTCGAATTATACGAATTACCTGAAACAGCTAGCCACGTTAACTTAGGCAAACTCAATAACCAATTGGGGAATTCGCTTAACTGATTAGCAGAAATACGAAGTAATTCCAAGTTTTTACATTGAGCCATTTCTACCGGCAGCTCGGTTAAGCAATTACCAGCAAATGCTACTTTTTGCAAGCGATAACATTTACCTATTGATTTTGGTATTGATTGAATTTGATTATTGGTTAAAATCAACCAGCGCAATTTTTCAGGAAACACGCCTTCCGAAACGGTTGTGATTTGATTTGATTTAAACCCAATCATTTCCAATTCTTTACAAGCAGCCATTTCCTTCGGGAATTCCGTAAATAAATTATCCGAAAAAAACGCAATTTTAAGTTTGCCTAATCTGCAAAAATCTGCAGGTAAACTATGGAGTTTGTTTCCTGATAAATCCAACAACTCCAAGCTATCAGCTAAATCAAAAATTTCTGAAGGAAATTCGGTTAAGCCTTCCGAAAGTCTTAATTCCTTTACTCCTTTTAATTTTCCGCTTTTTAGCTGTTGTAAGGTGTGCATCTATTAAATAGAAGTTGGAATGCGTTGTAATGTTTCTAATAAAAAGCTCCAGTATTTTTGCACTGAACTAATTTGTACTTTTTCATCGGGCGAATGCGCTCCGGTAATATTAGGTCCAAATGAAATCATTTGCATATCAGGATAATTAGTTCCTAAAATTCCGCACTCTAAACCTGCATGACAAGCTGCAACTTTAGCTTCGCTTCCATTACGCTCTTTATACAATGCGCTCATTAACTTAACAATAGCTGATGATGGTTTCGGTGTCCAACCCGGATAAGAACCCGCTGTTGTCACTTCTGCGCCCATCAACTCAAAACAAGAAATAATCGCATCTTGTAAATCAACTTTCTCCGTATCAACCGAACTACGCGTTAAACATTGTATTTGATACGCACCATCTTTTACCAACACACGAGCCACGTTGTTTGATGTTTGCACCAAAGCTTCCATATCCGGACTCATGCGATAAATACCATTAGGGCACGTATAAATTGAACGCAATAATTTATTTTGAAAATCAGCTGGTAATACTTGTGCATTAGCACTGGTGCTTTCAATCGCCACTACAATATTTGGGTCAGTTGTGTTGTGCTCGGCTTTAACAATTGTTTCGTAGTGCTTTATAATGTCTTTTAATTTAGCTTCATTAGCCTCAGAGACTAAAATCTCTGCAACCGACTCACGAGGAATTGCATTACGTAAACTACCACCATCAATACTTGCAATTTCAATAGCAAGTTGTTTGTATAAATCTAACAACAAACGATTCATTAACTTATTAGCATTACCTCTGCCACGGTGTATATCCATACCTGAGTGGCCACCGGTTAAACCTTTTACGGTAATTTTAAAAGCTTTGGTGTTTTTAGCAGCAACAGCTGCGTATGTTCCTTTTGCTGTAACATCAACGCCACCTGCACAACCAATAGTTAACTCATGATCATCTTCCGTATCTAAATTCAACATGATTTTTCCGTTTAACAAGCCGCCTTTTAATGCTAAAGCACCTGTCATACCGGTTTCTTCGTCAATGGTAAATAACGCTTCTAAAGCAGGGTGTGCAATGTCTTTCGACTCAAGCAATGCCATAATTGAAGCAACACCTATCCCGTTATCAGCACCCAATGTAGTGCCATTAGCTCTTACCCAATCGCCATCAATAAACATATCAATACCCTGAGTATCAAAATCGAATTGAGTTGCTGCATTTTTTTGGTGCACCATATCTAAATGACTTTGTAACACAATCGTTACTCTGTCTTCCATGCCTTTGGTAGCAGGCTTTTTGATAATCACATTTCCTACCTCATCAACATACGTTGGTAAACCTAATTTTTCGCCAAATGCTTTCATAAACTGAATAACACGTTCTTCTTTTTTTGAAGGACGAGGTACCGCATTTAAATCGGCGAAATTATTCCACATAGATTTTGGTTCGAGGTTACGGATAGCGCTGCTCATAGTATATTTAAAAATTAATACTCAAAGTTAAAGTTTTATTTGTTTTTTAAAATAAAAACTCAAAACATGAAACAGAAGATATTGTTACAACATTTTATATCATATATTAAGATAACCTTTAAGATTTAGCGTCGTTTACTAAATATTATATGCATAACACTCATTTTATTCATTTTCAATAAATTTTATCTTTATTTTCGATAAGATTAAACTATACACATACAATTAATGAATAATATTCGTCAAATATCAAAAAGTAAACTAAGAACTACTTTTTATATACTTATATCGCTATTTATAGGATTATCAGCTAAATCACAATGGATTGTAAAAAATCTTCCTTTAGTGTCATCCGAAAATCTATACGCCATAAGCTTTATCAATGACACCACTGCAAAAATTGTAAGCAACACTCATATTGTACATTGTACAAATAATTTTAATTCCTTTACTCCCGATAATATAAATTATACGGTTGGCGGCATGCCTGCTACCATAATTACAGCTAAATTAAGAGATGTTTATTTTTCATCTGACAATAATGGATTCACGACGGGGCAATTCAATCTACTGAATGATTATATTTTACTTGGTTCTACAGACGGTGGCGCTACTTTTAATGGTAATTATTTAAGTAATACCGGAACAGCTCCACGATATTTTACTTCCATAGACTTCTATAGTGGAATGATTGGTGTAGCATGCGGTTCTCAAGGGAGAATAATCCGAAGTACCTCAGCTGGTGCAACTTGGACAGTCACATCGTCTGGCACAACAAATACGCTAAATGATATTGCCTACATTAATAGTACAAATTTAATTGCAGTTGGTGATTATAGAATTCTAAGATCATCAAACAGTGGAACATCATGGTCTGTAGACGCATCGTATTCAACTGAAGTTTTCAAAAACATTTCATTTACAAATAACAATACAACGGTATATACTTGTTCTGATAATAAAATATTTAAGTCAATTAATAGTGGGAGCACTTTCAGTACTATTACTACTCCTTTTACAAATATTAATTGCATTAAAGCTAAAAGCATCGACACTGTTTTTATTGGCACTAATACTGGCATTTACTTGTCAACAAACTCGGGTTCAACTTGGGAACAATTTATTGACACAAAAAATTATACCATAAATAAAATAGAGATACAAGCCGGAAAGGTATACGCGTTATGTAATTCTGCAATTCTTTTAATTCAAGGAATTAATAATTTAACTCCTGATCCATTTGCTGATTTTAACATTAATCAAGTACAAGCTTGCGACTCAACTGTAATGCAATGTCAAAACGCATCAAACACAAATTACTCATATAAATGGTATTTAAACAATAATTATGTTTCTAATAGCTATAACTATAACAAAACGTTTTACTCAGCTACAGGAAATCCAGAAACTCTAAAACTGGTAGTTCAAAAAGGAATAAAACTTGACTCTGTTACGAAAAGTACTACTATTGCCTTCAAGGCATCACCGGTAGCTAATATTGGTAATGATATCTATGATTGTTACGGTCAATCTGTAAGCGTATCAAATATTGGAGCGCCAACATCAGGACAAACTTATACTTGGCTACCTACTAGTGCCTATTCTAGTGTTACTTATACCTCAAGTGCTATAACTAATCCCTTAACTAGCAATACTCAATTAATTTTAAGAACGAGGAATATTGCATCTGGTTGTATAAAATCAGACACTGTGAATATTTTTATTGATGCAAAAATTGATGAAACGTATCATCCAACTTACCCATATACAACAAATGTATGCAGCAATGCAAATTGCAATTCTTTCACAAGCTTAAGTTTTGTAACTGATAAAATCGGCTACGGAATTGCCCAATCAGGTGAAGTTATTAAAACAACTGATGGGGCTACTACTTGGAGTGCAAGTACTGTAGCGCTTTCTGTTCCTCAAACAATAAGAGATATACAATTCATTGACCCAAATATAGGTTACATAGCAGATGGCTTTAAAACAATAAATGGCGGTGCTACCTGGACAACATATACAGCAAATGGCTTTTTTGGCAACCTTAGTTTTGTAAATAAAGATACTGGTATTGTTGCTTTTTCAATTTCATCTTCATCTCCAAGTTATTCTAGGGTATACATGACTAAAGATGGCGCTAGCAATTTTACCAAAATATACGATTATCAAACAAATGGGTATATGTTTATTGCAGATGTAAAAATGGCAAATACAAATACTATTTATATTGTTGGTAGCACAAATGATTTAAACACCCCGCCAATTTTCAAAAAAACAACAAACGGAGGATTAAGTTGGACCACTTATACTGTACCCGTTACTATTTGCATAGATGAAATAGCTGTTATAAATACAGATACTATTTTCGGTATTACTTCAAGAAACGAAGTTATTAAATCAACTGACGGTGGTGTAACATGGTCAAAATACAAAATTGTTGCAACTACTTCGCAAGTGATAAACTCAATAAAAATGGTTAATAGCTCAATTGGTTATGCTGGCTGCAACAACGGGTCTTTATATAAAACTATAAATGGTGGTAAATGCTGGACTAAAGTAAGCACCGCCTCTGGTTATGATAATGTTACAGCCATTGGAATACCTCCAAGTGCCAATGCAATATTTTACGCTGCCAGTAATGTTTTTTCAAATTTAAAACCAGAAGTATATGCAACTCAATTTTATAGAAATTTCGCGGTT
>Ga0066410_1000320_pt1 | contig 14539 bp, 9 predicted proteins | sample LakWasMet14_LOW5_2_FD_59497 | JGI IMG/M metagenome (GOLD analysis project Ga0066410, IMG submission 59497) | Freshwater sediment methanotrophic microbial communities from Lake Washington under simulated oxygen tension - Sediment Metagenome 14_LOW5 | ecosystem: Environmental > Aquatic > Freshwater...
GCAGAAAAGCTGTTGCTCAACCGGCACGCTGAGCTCATCTCGGCAAATCATGTTAATAAACGGCCTGCCGGAGCCTAATTCGGCAATCAAACTTCCATGAGCTGGCAGTGATGAGAAATTCGGTTTATGTGATTAGCTATTTAATAGCTTCGATGAAGTGCATGTCTTAATGTATAAATGGCGCGCCCGAGACGATTCGAACGTCCGACCACAGCCTTCGGAGGGCTAACTGGAGCATATCTTTAAATGACAGCAACGTTTATTAAATCACTTAAGTTTATGATATACAAATAGATTTTATTTTTTACTCGGAAATTTAATATCAATTTGTGTGATTTAACGATACTTAATATTGCCAGCTGGTGTCCACCTACCGCCACCCTAACAGAAGACATATTTGACCACATCCCCATCTCTTATAAAAACAAAAGCACGATTTTTTGCTTCATGCCAATCTATCCTGAAATATGTATCTGACCGGGAAGTTGATGACTGAGTTGCCAACTCGCTCTCTGTTCAATTGAATTCGACAAAGACCTCGTACGATGATGAAGCAAACATTAATTTGTATAACAACGTGGAGAATTTGCCGGCAAACAGGAGCGTAACAATTGACCATGAAAATCAATCACATTGTTTAAGGTTCACTGACTATAAGGTCAGTAAAACTGATTCTAAAAGTAATAACTATTGCGCTCTGATTTGCAATAATGGCGGCTAAAAGTGGTGTTAGCTATTACTTAGAAAATATTCACATTTTTGCTGACGCTTGCTGAGCTTTCTTAAAAAATATTCCAAGTCAAATACTTTCATCGCTTCATTAAGCAATCACAATAAGTAAACGAACTTCGAATCTAAATCAACCTTAGCCGACAATCACCAACCAGTCGGTCAGATAGGTCATTTTTACTGACAGGTTTTCGCCTAAAACTTTCAGCATGTCGTCCGACTCACGCAAATTGATACGGCCATTGATTTTGAGTTCGCGCAACGCATTGTCCTTGTAAATCACCAAGCCGGTTCTGTAGCGCCGGATCTGGCTAATGACGCTTTCCAGAGAGGCATTTTCAAACACCAGAAAACCATTCACCCAAGAAGTTGACAGTGCCGAATCCAGTAACCGGATTTCGCCCAGCCCTGCTGCATTGACCGATACCGTCTCGTGGTCATGCAAAATCTGCGGCTGTTTCAAGGGGCCAAGGTCAGCCACTTCAACCCGGCCGGACACGACTTTGACTTCATCGCCATTGCCCTTTTCATGCACGAAAAACCGGGTCCCCAACACGCGGGTCGTAGAATGATCGGCCTGGACAATAAACGGCCGGTTGGGGTCAGGTTTAACCTCGAAGTAAACCTCGCCCTTCAGCAGTTCGACCTTGCGTTGCGGGCCATCCATGCTGACTGCGATGGCGCTGTCGGTGTTCAGCATCGCGGTAGATCCGTCATCTAAATAGACGGCTTTACGCTCGCCCACTTTGGTTGAATAATCGCCTTGCATCAATATCGCCAGTTCGCCATGGAACAACCAGGTTAGCACCAGACAGGCCGCCATCGCCAACGGCAGCTTGAAATTAGAGCGGGGCGTCTTTTTCCGCGGTTCTATGCGGTGTTTTTGCGCGGATTCACCCAACGCTTGCAGCAGGTCTGTATCACTCCACAACCTGCTGATTTCATTAAACGCGTCGCGATGCGCGTCGGCCTGATTCAGCCAGCGCAGAAATGACGTTTTTTCCTCGCTGGTGGCATTGTCGGCCCGTAGCCGTATAAACCAAGCTACCGCTTGCTCGTCAATGTCATTATCAAGCTCGGGTTCCAAACCGTTCGTGTCGTTTTTCTGTTTCATAGATAACTACTCAGTTTCTGCATAGAAAGCTCTCCGTAGCCCAGAAACGCAGCCGGCAAAGCCATTCCACGGAAATTAGCCGTCGAAATCGCGAAATAGTAGCGTTTCATAATGTTCATTCTACCTAAATACTATCGATTATTATATTCCGCCTGGACTTTTACTGGTCATGCGGCTGTAACAGCAGCATGTGTTCGGACTTTCCTGCCGTCAGCGCCATCGGCAAGCCCTTTAGCCAATAGTTCTGCTGATCCCGGTAATATTGCGATAACGGATGTCCCGACTGTCCGCCAGGCATATGCAGAATAGCGTCATCAAAATGGCCCGGCGAGACCACCAGCCGCTCGCTGGCTCCGAATCCAAGCCCTGCCACGCGAACGCAAAAAGCGCAACCCGGCAGAGGGTCTTCCGGCATATCAAGAAATCCGCTCAGTATCGGCAAAGCCTTGGAAAACGGATGCGATTGCTTAACCTTATTCAACCTGCCCCAGTTCAATGCCATTAACGCCATACCCGGCTGCCGGGTTTGTACCTGCTGTATGCTGTGTTTCAACTGGCCAATAATAAAGTCGTCCCAGTTCCGGTAATGAGCTGCATCGGGCAATGTCTGCGGCAGTTTTTCATTCAGCAGGGCCTGCAATGGCGTATCGATATAAGTCCAGTTATAACTGAAACTCTTATCTGCCTTCCGGCTGGCCGCCAAAAACTGCGTAAATACCCCTTCGATCAATTGCTTGCGGAACTCGACCAGCAACGCAAAGCCGAGGCTGTCGGCATCGGCCCGGCCATTCCAGGCCAGCAGATAGTCGCGCGCCTCGGCCAGATCGGGCTGAGCCGCAACCGCTTCATTGGTTAGGCTATTCAAGGCCAACTGCTGATAAAAAACATAAAACTCGCTTTCGGTATCCAGTTGCAGATCGAACATGGCCCATTCGCTGAACTGCGGCATTTGCTTAAGCTGCTGAGTAATCCTGTAAGCGCGGTACCCGTTACCGAACTGGTGGCCTATCACGTACGGATAGTTTTTGCCGAATCGGCGGTCGTTGGCCGATGCCAGAATGCCTTCGGGCGGGTTGATGACGCGCGGTAATTCCCCGGGTTCGACATAGCCGTTCCAGCCGACGCTGCCGTCCGCCCAGGAGCGGCTGGCCAAACCGTCGTTGCCGAAGCGCGTGGGGATTTTGCCCATCAGCGTCCAAGCGATGCTGCCTTGGTCGTCAGCCAATAAAACATTCAACTGCGGGCCGCCGCTACTGTTGACGATTTTGACCGCTTGCTCCAGAGTTTCGCCTTGTTCCAAATCCAGCAAATTGAGATTGAAAGCATCGGCATCCAGCGCCACCCAATGAATTGCCACCGGCTGATCCAGCAACGGCTGGTGGGCGACCGGCCCCCAAAGCGTCTGCTTAACTACGATCCGTTTAGCTTCACTGCCTTTGATGGCGATGGTTTCAGGATATTCGTCGAAGCGCCGCCATTGATCGCCGACCCGGTATTGATCGGGATTGCCAGGATCGATGTCGAGCCTAACCAAATCCAGGAAATCGCCGGTCAGATTGGTTGCCCCCCAGGCGATATGCCGGTTGCTGCCGGCAATTAACAAAGGCGTACCGGGCAACGCCAAACCTGCGGCGTACGTCCCCTCGTAATTCAGCTCGATTCGATACCATGTATTGGGTACCGGCAGGTTCAAATGCATGTCGTTAGCCAGAATGGCCCGGCCATCCTTGGTCTTTTTGCCGCTGACTGCCCAGGCATTAGAACCGGCCATTAAGTCGGACTGCTGAACCAACTGCGCCAACGCGGCCTTACCCTCTCCCTGATCAGCTAATGCGTTTGCCAAAGCCGCGACCGGAATTGCCTGCGCCGGACGCAACGATTCGGCCTGATTTTGCAGCTGTTCGGTGTAAAAATCAGTATCCGGCGTCAAAAAACGCACCACCGCATCCGGCAAGGTTTTTTCCATAACGCTCAGCATGCGTTCGCCGCGTTCGGCCCCGGCGGTCAAGGTCTCGCACATACCTAATATCACCAGCAGGCTATCCTCAGGAGTCCAAGGCTCCGGCTGGTAACCCAAGACGGTAAACTCGAAAGGCAATTTGCCGGATTCCGCCATGTAGCTGTTGACGCCATCGGCATAGCTTTGCAGGTAATGCCGATGGTCCAGCGGAAGTTTTGCCGCTATCGCTTTAGCCAGCCGATGAAAACTGTAGGTTCGGGCCTTGATGTCGCTTTCCAGCGCCATATCGCCAAAGATTTCCGCCAAGCGCCCGGCGCTTTTACGCCGCATCAGTTCCATCTGGAACAAACGGTCACGGGCTGTGACATAACCCAGCGCACGAACCGCATCCGCACGGTTAGCTGCATCGATGACCGGAATACCGTGCGTATCGGTACGGATGCGGACCTCAGCCGTAAGCCGATCCAGCTTTGCCGTGCCGTCCAGTTGCGGCATGGCCTTATGCAAAATCCAAAAGCTGCCACCGACTGCTATCGCCGCCACGCTTGCCAGCGCCAAGCTGCTATACAAGATACTTTTTCGAATATTCACTGTTGTCATCCTGTTGCTTAACCGATTGAGCCATATACTTTTAACTGTAGACTTGTAGCGCTCACTCATTCGGCTGTATCTGTCGATCCGCCGCTATAGGCTTTCCATGGATATAATCCGGCCTTCCTCTAACTTGATACATCGATCCGCCAGGTAGAAATAACGATCGTCATGGCTAATAATCACAGCTGTTTTGCCTTGAACTTTCAAGGCTGGCAGCAGTTCTGTATAAAATAAATGCTTGAATTCAGGATCCTGGTCCGCTGCCCACTCGTCGAATACGTAAAAAGGCCGGTCTTCCAAATAAGCAACCAGTAATGCCAAACGTTTGCGCTGGCCTTGCGATAAATCCACCGACGAAAAACAGCCATTCTCAATCTTCACTTTATGATGCAAATGCAGGCGCTGCAAATAATCGTCAATCAGGGCATGATTGTTCCGGTCATCAATCCCGTACAGCTCGTCAAACAAATAAAAATCCGAAAAAATCACCGAGAAGTTTTGCAAATAATCATCCCGATTAAGGTCGTCGACAACCTCGCCGTTCCAGCGGATAAGCCCCTGCTCCGGCGTATAGAGCCCAATCAGCAACATCGCCAGGGTAGTCTTGCCGCTACCGTTGCCGCCGACTAAAAACACCATCTCTCCAGGCTTAAAGTCCAGGTCGATAGGCCCCAAGATAAAATTGCGGTTTTCCTTTTCCCGATGAAAACTGTGCGTCACGCCCTGCAGCGACAACGCTGAAAAGTTTAGACCGGTCTCTATTTTTTCAGGCGCATTGGGCTGTGACGCCTGTCTTTTTAGCCGGTCACCGAGTTGTCGGACTTTTTGTAACGACACCTTGGCGCCGCTTAAAACCGGCAAGCTGGTGGTGAGTATGGTCAAAGGCGACATCATGAACAAAAACACCAATGCATAACCGCCGATCACATGCCGGTCGATAACCTGCCAAACCGGAAAAACATAGAGGATCACACCTATCACCAGATAATACAATAACTGCGCCCACTGGTTTGCCAGCGAATAAGCTACCGCCCCTCGAAAAGAATGTCGACGATAGGCTTCGGCGCTGGCCGCCAGGGACTGGGCCATAAACGCTTCGCAACGCTCCCGATGCAACTTCAACTCACGAACGCCTTCCGTCAACGCCCGAAAACCGCCGCTAAGCACATCATATTCCTCCCTCGCCTTGAGTACGGCTTTCTTCGGCCATTCCCTGAACAAGCTGGAAGTCAACACCCCGAAGACAATAACTCCGCCCAAAACCAGGGACAGGTGCCAGGACAACCAAGTCAGATAGACCATGCAGCCCGCCACGATCGCAAAATTAATGCACACGACCGGCAATAATTGGCTGGCATTGGCTATGGCTGTGATGTCCTCGGTTAGATGAGCCAGTAACGCCGACTTGCCGATCTTTTGCAGGTAAGGATAAGGAGCGGACAGAATCAAGCGGCTGATGTGGATGCGTAGATCGCAAACAATTCTTGCGCTGAGCCGTTTGAGCAGATAATGGGACAGAAAACCGCTAGACAACGCCGTAATAGAGAAGCCGCCAAACAGCCAGGGCAAAAGCTTGGCATCCAAGGTGTTCGACAATGACGCATTAATCAACGCAACCAAAGCCGCACTGCTTAAGCCGCTGACAATGCCAGCCAGCAGTATGCCAACAACGGTTAACCCGGAAGAGCGACACAAAAAAACTAACATAAAATATTTCCTTTAAGCTCGCGGATACGATTGCACAATACGTTAGAACAGATTATCGTTATGCCGCATATTAGGGCTCAAAACCAAATCAGCCCGTTAGTAAGACGCCTTGAGCCTGTATTAACCTCACCTGCCCCGCAAAAAAAAATATTGCCTGACCAGCAGCGGATCCATTGAACACCGCTAAGCGCCTATATCTCGAGCATGGCACGCTCCTACATCGCTTTACTTAATGGCAGTATTCCATCATCTGCCCGCTCATGCCGCCTTTAATTAAACTGAGTTATTTAACACACTTAATATGCGTCATATGCCGTTCCTTTTAAAACCGCTCCTTGCTGTTTTCGCTAACTCATTGAAATAACTAGCCAACCAGCATGGCACGCTCATTGCTTAGTCAAACATAGCCAGACGAATAAACTCAGGACATTTAGCCCTCTTTGAGAACGCCACAAGCATACATAACAACAGACATAAACATGCTACGGGAGCAATGTTCAACGGCTTACTCGACCCATTACAAAACGCTTACCTGTGTAGCAATATAGCCACTGCTAATAATTAAATATGAATCATGGCATCACCTATGTTCAATCAATCTAATACCCATGGCGTTTCGGCTAACAGCCTAAGCAAATCGCTAACGCTGTTAGCCCCAAAAAGCCGAATCCACCCTAGTCCCGATGACTAAATAACAACAAGGTAAACATTCTTAATATCAACAAAGAGGGATTTGAACTTGAACGCAGAAGCCATTTATTTAAATCACCAGTCCGAATTGCAGTTTCATTTGGCCCGGATTGTCAACTGCCCGGATATTGCCGCCGACCTTGCGCAAGAAAGCTTCATTATTTTTCTCCGCGAAGCGCAAAAACAAACTATCGAGCATCCGCGCGGTTTTCTGTTCAGGGTTGCAAAAAACCTCGCATACGATCACATCAAACATCGAAAAGTGACGGAAAATTACGCGCAAACGAAAGAACAATCCCTCCCCCCCCCTATCGAGTTCCCTTCCACAGAAAAACTCGCGTCCATTGATGAAAAATTGACTAAGATCAAGCGGATACTGGATGAATTGCCTTTGTGCACTCAGGAGATATTTGTCCTGAATAGAGTCTACGGCATGACCTATGCCGAAATTGCCAAAGAACGCGGCATATCCGATAGTGCCGTTGAAAAACACATGGCCAAAGCCCTGTTGCACTGTCGTAAACAATTCAAAATTCAACAACTGGACCAGTATGACAACTGAGGTGCTTTGCCGTTTACATCGTCTACAACACGGAAACATCAAAACACCCTGCCGATCGCTCGGTCGGCGGAACGCGTTAGAATTACAGCAACGGAGAACAACAATGGCTTGGAACGACGAAGATACCACCATTTACCAGGTTGTGGTCAACCACGAAGAGCAATATTCGATTTGGCCCGAATACAAAGAACTACCGGGGGGCTGGCGGACAGCCGGCAAAACCGGCAACAAACAGGAATGTCTGGATCACATCAAACAAGTCTGGACGGATATGCGCCCGTTAAGCCTGCAAATACACATGCAACAAACGGCATCGCAATAGTCAGCGAAAACAGCAAGACGGGATTTGCATCCCGTCTGATTTTTTCAAGTTAAAACCCTCCCCCAAACAGCAACCTACCGAATTCAAGCGCCATCAACACATTGCCATCCCCGGTTATTTCGCCACGCTCATAAGCATTGACGGCGGTTTTCCTGCCTTTGATCAGCTCACAAAAGACCTTGTATGTTGTGGCGATTGTGCAATCACTGGGCTTATCGTCTTCCGCTAATGTCAAATCGCCGCCTTGACTCTCAATGATCCAAGCACCTCCCTTTAAGCCGGTTATCGCCAATTTGCAGGTACCTTGTAATTGGCCGAATTTATCCCGGCCGGCAGCCGCATTTGGTAACAATACATTCTGAAAAAAATCGTTCAAATCCAGATCCGGAAGCGCCTGTTCATCATCGCCTTGTTGCTCGGCATATTGGGCTTCCACGGTCGGATAACCTAACTGCTGGTGAAGCGTGTCAATCTCAGCCATCAGGTCATTCGGAATTGCCGTAAATGGAATCGCCGTCCCGTTGCCCACGGAATCCTTGTTGATCTTATCGGAAAACCAGACTTTCACGTCGCCGTCACCCTGGTCGTGAGGCACTTTAAAAATCGACTCGATTAAACGTTCGTCCCAAGGCTCGTCGAGAAAGCCGAACAATTTTGCCAAGACACGTTCCGGCTGCAAAACCAGCGCTTCATAGTTAACCCTGAAACACTGGTCGGCATGGGAGCGCTCGAATGCCATCAGTTTGCCGATCTTATCGAGCCAGTTCTCCATCATTGCCGCGACAAGGTTGGTCGGGCGTTTCTGCACATAGGCGGCCAATTCCGGCATATACCCCAACGGACTAAATTTAATGCTCGAATAAGCGACATCCAGGCAATTGCGGTATAAGCAGATATATTTGGCCTGGGGAAAAACCTTTGTCAGTATCTCCAGATATTCGACATTCACCGTCGATTTTTCGCACCATCTTGTCTTGCCTTTGCCTTGGGCGTAGCGGCCCAGCAGGTCTGTCACCACACGCCGGGTTTCATTGATTGCCAGTTGCTCCCTTTGCCCCTCGGTTTCGATATCCGGTAATTTTCCCAACGAATAATAAGCCGTCGTATATAAATTGGCGCATAACGGGCCTAAGTTCAAATGTCCCGGACTGCATAGATTAGGATGGGTATCGACAATGCAACGCAGCATGGTCGAACCGGAGCGGACACAAGATAAGATAAAAATCGGTTGATTGAACAATTCGTTGTTATTTGTCATTTTTAAATGTCCTGTTGGATGGATGTCCAGCCATCGAGTCAATGCTTGTTCCTCTAACTAGCCGGGATAATTGTTTGATTTTTCGGATGACAGCCTATCTGTAGCAGGCCAGGTAAAACTCACTGGTTATCGGCGGCATGAGTCAGCCGCTTAAACTCATGCCCCTGGTAACTGTGCGCCGGAACCGTTAGCGCAGCGCTGATGCCACGGCCAAAATCCAATTCGAACAGAGCCCAGGCGCCAGCCGGACCATATTCTTCCGGCACAGACAAAAATATCCCGGCACCGGTCGATGAAGAAACAACCTTGGACACATCGATGCCGAGTCCGACGCCGACAGCTTTTACAAAACTTTCCTTCCTTGTCCATAGCCGATAGAAATAATCGTCTTTGCCGCATTCGGGCAATTCGTTCCAAAAATAGCGCTCGGATTCGGCAAAGCAGATAGCGGCGATTGCGATACAGTCGACTCTGCCGTTCCAAACTTCAATATCGACGCCTATCCGATCATCCGTCCCGACAGCCACCAGCATCTTATTTTCGGAATGCGCTAAATTGAAACTCACGTCATGGTCCAAGCCCTCGATAGCGACAACCGGCTTTCCAAACACCTGTTCCGCATAACTTATTTGTTCGGGGGGTAAACCCAGATACTCCGACAGGATCAGCCGGAGTTTCCCATGGCTTGCTACGTAACGCCTGCGATGTATCGTTTGCACAAAACCCAAGGCTTTTTCTTGTTCATTCTTATCGAGCAACGACCAGTAATACCGATACTGTTCGTCCGTGACGGCTAATTCTTCCAGCCATAAATCAATAATCATCGGCCACCGTTCAGCGCAGAAAGAAAAAAATGCCGTTAAACCTTTCAGGCTTTTATACCCAAAGGGCATAAGTTTCGTTTGAGCAGGCAAACTGCTCAACTCAGCTTTAAAACCTGGAAGGTCTGCCTCGCGGCCTGTTTTTCGCTTAACGTTAGGGACGTGGGTGAGCTTGGCCAGATACCGTGGCGTCTCTCCGTGCTAAAGCTTCGGCTGCCGGAATTCCTATCTTTGATATACCCAACGCTAGCTTCGAGCCCCAAAAAGCGTTAGCTACAGTCAAGAAAAAAGCAACCGCCCAAAACTCATTAATAGTGCAGTATCGTCAATGCCAGTCGCTTTAATTTCCCCTTGTAGAAAGGCTTCTATCGCGTCCCTCTTGCCATGCACCATGTCCAACAACAAGCTCGCCGGCAAAGCCAGTGTAAAATCCGCGTTAAAATCGCCTTGTTTAATCACGACTTGCCGGCCGGATAAATCGACAATCAAAACGTTATCGAACTCGCCTTTGACAATGACTTTCCACACGCCACCCAGCAACGGAAATAAAGCCCGGTTCCTACTGATTGCATCCTTAAGCCGGTTTTCAAACAGTTCCCTAACCGCATCGTCCGCTTGGGCGTCATGCCGCGCAACCCGGGTATCCTGGGAATAATAATTGTCCAACGGGACATACCCCAGGTCGTGAAGCAAGTCATCAATTGCGTTTAAAAACTTATCCGGGATTCCCGAACGCGGCACTTCCAAGCCTTTTCCTACCGAGTTTTGCCGGATCGTACTCGATAAAGTCGCCTTGCCGTCGCCCTCGCCCACATCATGCTCGGATTGAAACACCCGCTCCAGCAATCCGTCTTCCCAGTCCACATTTAAAAAAGCGAACATAGGCCTTAGCGTTACTTCGGGCTGCATTACGATAGACTCGTATTTCACTCGGAAGCAACGATCCGCATGCGCCGCTTCAAAGGCCAGAAGCCTTGCGGTTTTTTCCAACCAGTTCTCGGTCATGGCGGCAATAATGTTGCCCGGGTTTCTATGCACATAAGGCACATGCTCGGGAAGGAAGCGGTACTTACTCAAATTGATGCTGGAATGGACTACATCCATGCAATGGCGATAGAGGCAAATATATTTGGCATCGGGGAAGTGGGTATCCAACAAAGACAAATAATCCAAATTCATAGGCGTTTTCTCGCACCAGAATTGCTTGCCTTTGGCCTCTATATAACAAGACATTATCTTAGAAACGACCTCCCGGGTTTCCTGCACTGCAAACTTCTTTTGCGCTTCTTCATTCAAACCCGGCTCAGTCTGAGCAATCGTCCCTGATACCATACGGTTTAGGCTTTCCAGGACATTGCCCAGATACAAATGACTGGGGCAAGCTATCTTTGAATGGGTATCGACAATATAACGGAGCATTGTCGACCCAGAACGTTCGCATGAGAGAATAAATATTGGGGCAGGATTTTTATCCATATTTTCACCGTATTGTTGTTAATTCCACTTTGCCTTACTTGCCCGAGCCGCCGTATTTCTATGGGCATTTCGCTTTTGCAGCCAGCGAATTACCCCGGTCACATACAAAACCGGGCAAGCCAAGCCGGTAAGCAACACCAGAATCCGTCCCGTCCAACCGAAAGCGTGGCCGCTGTGCAACGGCCATTGCCAGTCCAGGAAAGCATCGCCAGCACTGCCGGTTCCCCTATCGTAGACGCTGAGTATTTCGCCGCTGTATTGGTCGACGGCAAAATCGCGATAACCGGTGAACCGGCTTACCTCGGTTACGTCGTTTTTCATAATCTTGTAGACATCGGCGCTGTTTTTCGGCGCGTCGAGCATCCACAACTTACCGGCGGGGGAGTGTTTCTCCACAACGGCTTCCACTGCCGAAACGCCGATCGCCTGCCGGCCAGCCTGCGGACTGCTGTGAATCTCTAGCGGAATAGAGCTAAAAGCACCGGGACGCTTAATCGGCGAGAACAATTTGACCAGCACGTTGACCTGGTCCGGCAGATTAAAATAAATGCCGGAAAACAACACCGGCAGCAGCACTATGGCCGAATAAAAACCGGCAGTTTTATGCAGGTCGAAGTTAAAACGCACGGCGCCGACATGGCGCTTGAAGGTTAAGGCCTGTTTGAATTTGCCGGTCAGCGGCCACCAGACGATCAGGCCGGTCAACACCGATATGATTGATAACGCTGCCAAAATTCCGTTGAGAACGCCGCCGCTTTTGCCCAGCAATAAGCACCAATGCAGTTGCATAATAAAACTGACGAAAGGCCGCCCCCAGTAGCGATCCTTAGGATGCCAGAGCTGTAAGCCCTGGACCTGAGCCGTATAAGGATCAACGAAAATATAATAACCGTCGCCGTTGTTCGCTTGGCTTTCATCCCTGACAAAATACAGCAGCTTGTAGGCGACATCGGGTTTGCGGGGGTAATACATCTTGAAAAAACGGCTACCTTGCGGCTTAGCCGATTCTGCCGCCGCAATAATGTCATCCGAGCTCTGCAACTTTTTTCGGTTTTCCGGCAGTGTCGAAACCATAGCCAGCTCAGGACTTAAACCTTCCTGCATTTCCTGATAAAACACCAGCATACCGCCGGTCAAGCCGACTACGGCCAATATCGCCCCAGCAATCAAGCCAAGATACAAATGCACATCCAGCCACAATTTACGCCGGGCTTTAAGCCTTGCCAAACGCATGGCATTCAACTCCTTAGCAATAGTCATTTCTCCGTCAAGTAAGTTAGCAATGGGTTGTTTCATCATTTTTTGAGGCTCTGTATCGGCCAACAAACATGTTGGGTTACAAAAAGTCTGCAACCCAACACAGCTCTGTTTTTAATATTCCACTCGGATGGATCCCATGACCGCCCTGGGCGAGCCGTAGAACGATGCTGTCGCGCCGTTACTGCCGATGAAATAGCTTTTGTCGAGCAGATTATCCAAGTTGACCTGGGTGGTGACTCTAGCGTCTCCTACTTTCATCCCATAACTGGTCATCAGGTTTAACGTCGCATAGCCCGGCAATTGATAAGTATTCGCCGAATCGCCTTGGCGCTGTCCCGCCGCAACAACGCCGCCGCCAATTTTAAGTCCTCGCAGCTCCTTGTTCTGGAAGTCATAAGTAGTCCATAGGCTTCCGCTATGTTCGGGAGCCATCGGCAGCCGTTTGCCCTGCGTGCCGATACCGCCATTAACCCCGATATCCTTGGTAACCTCAGCAAAAGGAGTAAAGGCGTAAGCGCCGATTAATTTTAAACCGGGCAGAATTTCGCCTGTCGCTTCAAACTCGATGCCGCGGCTTTCCGCCTCCCCAACCGTCAGGAAATGGAGGCCGTCAAGGTTCGCAGGGTCGGGGACCGGCATATTTTGTTTAGTCAGATCGAAATAAGCGAGGCTGGCAGTCAAGCGGCCGTCCCAGAACTCCGTCTTCGATCCCAACTCCCATTGTTGGCCTCTCTGGGGGCCTAAATTTGCGCCAAGATTATTGCTGGTGTAATTGGATTCCCCGAAGTTTTCAGTATAACTGCCGTAAAGCGAAAGCCATTGCATAGGCCGCCACAGTAAGCCGCCGCGTGGGCTGACCCCGTCGTCTTTTGACAGTTTGTTAAGGCGGTTATTGACGTCGAACTGAGTCTCGGCATCGTCATAGCGCACGCCGGCCAGCGCAAACAGATTGAAAGGCAGTTCCACTTGGTCTTGTATGCTGTAGCCGTCCCAGGATTGGGAAAGTTTCTGCGGTATGAAGCGCGCCGGATTGGTTCTCGGCCCCGAGACCATGTAAGTCGGCCTGAAAACATTGAACGCGGCCGGCGCAGAGTAGGCGGTTGGGCTGGATCCGAAATTACGGTCGCTATCGAGCTGGTAATGTTCATAGCTCATCAGCAAGGTGTGTTTAAGAAAGCCTGTTGAGAACTTGCCGGTCAGATTGAGCGTATTGATATAGCGTTGCGAACTTGAATCATTCAGGCCGTAGAAATTGCGCACTAAATTGCCGTTGGCTTGCGCCCCATTGAAAGTGACGCCCGCCACATTCCAGTCCAAAAATTCCGAACCGAAACGGTTTTCCACTTTCCAGTTGTCACTAAACGCATGGGACAATCTCAGAAAAACGCCGGTGCGGTCGCCTTCGTTCCTGTTGAACTCCGGCTCGTTCAAGGCAAAGCTGCGCGGTACCGGTGCAGGACGGTTGCCTAATGCAGGAATACCGTGATCGATCGGATCGTTGAAGTGCAAATACTCAAGTTCAAGGCCGGCGTTGGTTTTCGGGCTGATTTTCCAAGTCAACGTGGGCGCAACAAAGACCCGCTCGCCATTGACGTTATCCTGGAAAGAACCCGAATTCTCATAAGCCAAATTGACGCGATAGAGCAGGCTTTTATCGTCTGTAACCGGGCCCGTGGCATCGGCGGTGGTGCGGTAAAAATCGAAAGAACCGAATTGTTGCTGCATCGAGTAATAAGGCGTGTCCAGCGGCTGTTTGGTAACCAAATTCACAACGCCGCCCGGTTCCGAGCGGCCAAACAGAATAGAACCCGGCCCTTTAAGCACCTCCACCCGCTCCAGATTGGCCGTGTCGCGTTTTGTCGTGCCGCCGCCGCCAATAACCGTCGGCAAACGGAAACCGTCCCGATAATAGGCGTTATTGGCAAAGCCCCGGATATAAGACATGTCTTGCCCCCCGCCATTGCCGGGACGCTGAATGACGCCGGCGACATTGGTCAGCGCCTTTTCGACCCTGACCACCTGTTGATCTTCTATAACCTGGCTTGG
>Ga0066410_1000324_pt1 | contig 14426 bp, 11 predicted proteins | sample LakWasMet14_LOW5_2_FD_59497 | JGI IMG/M metagenome (GOLD analysis project Ga0066410, IMG submission 59497) | Freshwater sediment methanotrophic microbial communities from Lake Washington under simulated oxygen tension - Sediment Metagenome 14_LOW5 | ecosystem: Environmental > Aquatic >...
CGCTCACCGCCGCCTAAAATCCGCAAAAAAAATGCTTGCTCGGACCACCTCAGCTTTTGGATCAAGTGGGGTGCCCGACAGGGCGGAGTGTGTCTAGTCGCCCTGGTGAAGAGCCCCAACTCAATTGCCCGGCCCAGCCGCCTCGGCAGACCCTCAGATCGCGTCGATCACCTTGAGGAAGGCGGCGGTGTCGCCGAAGTCCTCGAACACGGCCGTGGGTTGGTGCGCCGACAATTCCTGCACGGAAAACTTTCCGGTCGCGACCGCGATGGTGTGCGCGCCGATGACCTTCCCGCATTCGATGTCATGGGGCGTGTCGCCGATGATGACGGTGCGGTTCGGGGTGAATTCGACGGCGTGCTTTTCTTTTGCCCGACGCAGTGCATGCGGGCCGAGGTCGTTGCGGAGCGGGCTGTCGTCGGCGAAGGCGCCAAACTCGAAGTAGTGCCAGACCTTGTAGTGGGTGAGCTTGAACTCCGCCCCGCGCTTCAGGTTGCCCGTCAGGAGACCTTGGGCGAGATCGGTGCGGTGATGCAGGGTTTCGAGCAGCTCAAAAATCCCGGGCAGCACCTGGCCTTGCGGACCGGCGGCCAGTTCGCCCGGCAGCATGGCCAGATAGGCCTCGAGATAGTCGTGCGAGTTTTGCGGCGTGTCGGGCAGGCCGACATGACGGAACACCTCGCCCGTGATCCAGCTGTCGGTGCGGCCGGCCCAGTCGATGGCGCCGAGGTCCATCGCGACGCCGAAGCGTTGGGCGAGGGCCTTCTCCATCGCGCGCACGCCGGCGCCGTGGGAAACGATCAGGGTCCCGTCAATGTCCCAGAGGATGAGTTTTTTCATGAGCAACCCGGAGTAACCACGATTGTCCGCCGATGGACACGAAAAAAGGGCCGCCCTTTTTCCTTTGGGGCCCGAACCCAGGAGCTGGGTTCGGCTGGATTCAGTTGTGGGAGCGTGCTCGCACGCGATAGTCGCGACCAAGGTCGCTCCCACGAAAAGCAGACATGCGCGGTCTTGATCCAATGCCCCGGGGCTTGCCCTGAGGATCTTCACTTCGTCCCAGCTCCGATGCTGGCCGGCTTGGTGACGACGGTGAAGGCCATGCCGCCGAGGATCAGGGCAGCGCCCGCCAGTTCCTGGGCGCTGAAGTGCTCGTGGAAAAACAGCACGCCACCGATGGCGATGAACAAGGGTACGAGCATCTGGATCAAGGAACCTTCAGCGACGGGCAGATCGCGGAAGGCGCGGGTCATCGCCAGTTGGCCGATGGCGGCGGTCAGGCCGGCGATCACGATGATCACCCAGGCCAGACCGGACAGCGGCGTGTAGGTGTATACGGCGGGAACCGTGCAAATGAGCAGACCATAGACACACTGCGCGGCGAAGATTGTGGACGTGTGCTCGGTCCCGTGCAGTTGCCGGATGGTCACGACGATATAGCCCGAAAGCCAGGCCGAGCCAAACGCGACCAGGTCGAAGAGCCCGGGGTGGCTGGTCAGCGAGAAGACATGCGTCAGCAGGGCGAGGCCGGCGATGGCGGTGACGCTCCCGATCAAGACGGCGGACCGCAGGCGTTCATGCAGCAACCACGCGGCGAGCAGGGCGCCCCAGATGACGTAGGTGTTGTTGATGAAGATGGCCCGCCCTGCGCCCAGCTGGACGACGCAGAGATAGGTCACGTAGACGCCGAAGCCGCCCAGAATACCGCGCTGGACGAGCAGGGCATTCCGCCAGAGGTGCGTGGGGGCGAATTCACGCCGGTACGCGATGGCGATCAGGGCGAGCCCGACCACGAAGCGAACGCAGGAAATCAGCCAGATGTTTGCCTGACCCATCTGCCCGAGCGCGCGCACCAGCAGGACGTTCGCCGTGAAAACGACGGCCGAGAGCACCATCAGGGAGAGGGCGCGGCGGTGGGTGAGGCGGGCGGACATGCGTAACAAGGACCGGGCCATCAGGGCGACCGGTCAAGTCCGGTCCCGCTGTACCGGTCTTTATTACAGGCTGTGTATCGCCGCCTTGTTCACGGCGAGCCCGGCTTCCTTGACGGCTTCGCTCATGGTCGGGTGGGCGTGGATCGTGCGCGCGAGGTCCTCGGCGCTGCCGCCGTATTCCATGTGGGTCACGATCTCGCTGATGAGTTCGCCGGCGTTCCGGCCGAGGATCTGCGCGCCGAGAATCTGGTCGGTCGCGGCGTCGGCGATGATCTTCACGAAACCGTCGGCGGCGTCGTTCGCGTGGGCGCGGGCGTTGGCGGCGAAGTTGAATTTGCCCACGTTGACCTTGAGGCCCTTGGCCTTGGCGGCGTCCTCACCGAGGCCGACGGTCGCGATCTCGGGGTCGGTGTAGATGATGGCGGGCATGAGGTCCCAGTTGATGTGGCCCGCCTTGCCGGCGATCCACTCGGCGACGGCGACGCCGTCTTCCTCGGCCTTGTGGGCGAGCATCGGGCCGTCGATGACGTCACCGATGGCGTACACTCCCGCGGCGGTGGTCTTCAGGTGGGCGTCGACCTTGATGCGTTTCTTGTCCGTGAGCTCGACGCCCGCCTTGGCGAGGTCGAGGCCGTCCGCGTAGGGCCGGCGTCCGACGGAGACGAGCACCTTGTCGGCGGGAAACTCCAGCACCTGGCCGTCGCGTTCCGCGGTGAGGATACCGTAAGGGCGCTGCTTGTCGGCGCCCGCGCGGGCGTCGTCAAGCGACGCCCCTACACCGGAAGCGGCGGGCTTGAAACCGGTGACCTTGGCGTTGACCTCGATCTTCAGGCCCTGGGCCTTCAGAATGCGGGTGAAATTGCGGATGATGTCCGCATCGGCCGCGCCGCCGATCTGCGGGAGGAATTCCACCACGGTGACATCGGACCCGAGGCGGGCCCACACGGAGCCGAGTTCCAGGCCGATCGCGCCGCCGCCGACGACCACGAGTTTCTTCGGGACCTCCGGGAAGGAGATGGCGTGGTCGGAGGAGACGATCGTCTCGCCGTCAAACTTGAGAAACGGGAGCTCGACCGGGGCGGAGCCCGTGGCGATGACGATGTTTTTCGCCGTATAGGATTTGTCGCCGACGGCGATGGTGTTGGCCGCCGTGAATCTGGCTTCGCCGGTGATGACCGTGATCTTGCGGGCCTTGGCGAGCAGGGCGATGCCGCCGGTCATTTTTTCGACGATGCCGGCCTTCTTCTTGAGCATGGCGGCCACGTCGATGGACACGCCGTCGATCTTGATGCCGTGTTCGGCGGCATGGTGCCGGGCAAAGGCAAAGTGTTCGGACGAGGCGAGCAGGGCCTTGCTGGGGATGCAGCCGACGTTGAGGCAGGTGCCGCCGAGCGTGGCGCGTTTCTCGACGAGGGCGACCCTGAGGCCGAGCTGGGCGGCGCGGAACGCGCACACGTAGCCGCCGGGGCCGGCGCCGATGACGACCACATCGAACGACATGGATGGGGAGATTTCGGAAGACATTTTTCTGAGTTGAAGTTGAAAGTTTAAGTTGAAGTGAGCAGCCGCCCTGGGCGGGAACCTAAACGTCAACTTTTCACTTAAACCAACGGGATCTTCAGATCCCGATCGCGAGGCGGGCCGGGTCCTCGATGAGTTGCTTCACCTTCACGAGGAAGGTGACGGCCTGTTTGCCGTCGACGAGACGGTGGTCGTAGCTGAGGGCGAGGTACATCATCGGGCGGATGACGACCTGGCCGTTGACCGCGACCGGACGCTCGTTGATGGCATGGAGGCCGAGGATGGCGCTCTGCGGGGCGTTGAGAATGGGCGTGGAGAGCATCGAGCCGAAGATGCCGCCGTTGGTGATGGTGAAGACGCCGCCCTCGAGATCGTTGAGGGTGATCTTGCCTTCGCGGGCGCGCTTGGCGGCGTCGGCGATGGCCTTCTCGATGCCGGCCATGTCGAGCGCATCGCAGTTGCGGATGACCGGGACCATGAGGCCCTTGTCGGTCGAGACCGCCATGCCGACATCGTAATAGTGATTCTGGATGATCTCGTCGCCGTCGATCTGGGCGTTGATGCCCGGGACGTCCCTGAGAGCCTGGACGACGGCCTTGGTGAAAAAGGACATGAAGCCGAGCTTCACCCCGTGCTTCTTCACGAAGTCGTCCTGATACCTTTTGCGCATGTCCATGACGGCGGACATGTCGACCTCGTTGAAGGTGGTGAGCATGGCGGCTTGTTGCTGCGCCTGGACGAGGCGGGCGGCGATGGTCTGACGGAGCTTGGACATCTTGGTCCGGGTCTGGCGCGCCGCAGTGGGAGCGGAGGCCGGCTTTTCCGCGGTATCCTTCGTGGGGGCGGGGGCGGCGGGTTTCGCGGCGGCCGGGGCTTCGGGGGCCTTGGTGCCGGCGGCGAGCATGTCGCCCTTGGTGACGCGTCCGCCCTTGCCCGTGCCGGAGACGCTGGCCGGATCGATCCCGGTCTCGGCGGCGAGGCGGCGGACGGCGGGAGAGGCCGGCGCATCGGCGGCCGGAGCGGCGGCCGGGGACTTGGCGTCCGTCGCTTTGGGCGCCGTGGCCGCGGCCGTGGCGGTCTCGTCGATGGTGGCGACGACCTGGCCGATCTTCACATCGGTGCCGGCGGCGATTGAGTAAGTGATCTGGCCGGCGACCTCGGCGGTGCCTTCGGAGGTGATTTTATCCGTCTCCAGCTCGAAGAGGGGCTGATCTTTTTTGACGAGATCGCCGTTCTTGACGTGCCACTTGGCGAGCACGCCGGAGGTGATGGATTCGCCCATCGGGGGGATTTTGACTTCAATGGCCATGGTAAGATTGGGTCTAGGGTCTGGGATTTGGGATCCGGGAGATGATCAAAGCGTGAAAGCGCTCTGGATGAAGGCGGCGAGTTGCTGGCGGTGGATGGCGAGGACGCCCACGGCCGGGGAGGCGGCGGCGGCGCGGCCGGCGTAGACCGCCTTGCGGCCGAAGATTTCCTCGATCTGCGGGGCGATGAAGGACCAGGCCCCCATGTTCTGGGGTTCTTCCTGGCACCAGATCAGGCGGGCGCCGCGGCCGTAGGCATCGGCCAGGGCGCCGAGATGGGCGCGGTGCAGCGGGTAGAGCTGCTCGATGCGGACGATCGCCGTGTTTTCGATCTTCTCCTTGTCCCGGTATTCGCAGAGGTCGTAGTAGACCTTGCCCGAGCAGAGGATGACGCGTTCCGCCTTCGCGGGATCGAGCGGGTCGTTCAGGATCTCCTGGAAGGAGCCCTCGGTGAAATCCTCCAGCTTCGAGACGACGGCCGGGTGGCGCAGGAGCGACTTCGGCGACATGATCACGAGCGGCTTGCGGAAATCGCGCTTCACCTGGCGGCGGAGGATGTGGAAGAGCTGGGCCGGCGTGGTGAGGTTGGCGACCTGGATGTTGTCCTCGGCGCAGAGCTGGAGGAAACGCTCCAGGCGGGCGGAGGAGTGCTCGGGACCCTGGCCCTCATAGCCGTGGGGCAGGAGGAGCGTGATGCTGGTCGTGCGCTGCCATTTGGATTCGGAGGAGGCGATGAACTGGTCGATGACGACCTGCGCGCCGTTGGCGAAATCGCCGAATTGGGCCTCCCAGATCACGAGCATGTCCGGGTAGTCGAGCGCGTAGCCGTGGTCGAAGGCGAGCACCGCGGCCTCGGAGAGGAGGGAGTTGTAGACGCAGAACTTGGCCTGGCGCTCCGCCAGCTGGTTGAGCGGGACGTATTGCGAGCCGTTGGTGTGGTCGTTGAACACCGCGTGGCGGTGCGTGAACGTGCCACGCTGGCTGTCCTGGCCGCTGAGGCGCACGGGTGTGCCATCAAGCAGGAGGGAGCCGAAGGCGAGGGCCTCGCCCATGCCCCAGTCGAAGGGGCCGCCCTCGCGGTGGGCCTTGGCGCGGTTGTCCACGAAACGCTGGATCTTCGGGTGGACGTTGAATCCTTCCGGCACCTTGGTGAGCGCGGCAAAAATCTGGTCCACCGCCTCGCGGGTGATCTTCGTCTCGACGGCCGTGAAATGGTAGTTGCGCTGGAAGATGGCGGTGGAGCCCTTGTAGGGATCGGGCGCGGCGGCGGCCTTGCGCTTGGCGGTCTTGGTGGCCTCGCGGGCCTTGGCCTTGGCGAGATTCTCGTCGAGCGTCGCGGAGTACTCGGCCTTGATCTCCTCGCCCTCGGTCTCGGTGAGCGAGCCCTCGGCGATGAGCTGGCGGGTGTAATGCGTGGAGACCGGCTCGTGCCCGGCGATCTGCTTGTACATCATCGGCTGGGTGAAGGACGGCTCGTCGGTCTCGTTGTGGCCGTGCTTGCGGTAGCAATACATGTCGATGAACACGTCACGCGACCAGCGGCGGCGGAACTCGACGGCGAGCTGGGCCACCATGCAGACTTCCTCGGGATCGTCGCCGTTCACGTGGAAGATCGGCGCCTCGATCGTCTTGGCGACGTCAGTGCAGTAGCGCGAGGAGCGGGAGTCGATGGAGTCGGTCGTGAACCCGATCTGGTTGTTGATGACGAAGTGCAGCGTGCCGCCGGTGCGGTAACCGGGGATCTGGGAGAACTGCAGCATCTCGGCCACGATGCCCTGGCCGGCGATGGCGGCATCACCATGGATGAGCAGGGGCATGACGAGGCGGCGCTCGGCCGTGTCGCCGCGGTGGCGCTGGCGGGCCCGGGCCTTGCCTTCCACCACCGGCCCGACGATCTCCAGATGGGAGGGGTTGGCGGCGAGGCGGACCTCCACCTTCTTGCCCGAGGTCGTCGTGAGGATGGATTCGTAGCCGAGGTGGTATTTCACGTCACCGTCACCGGCGACCGTGTCGGGCACGTAGTTGTCGGAAAACTGCTCGAAGAGGAGGTCAAACGACTTGCGCATGACGCTGCACAGGACGTTGAGGCGGCCGCGGTGGGCCATGCCCATGACGATCTCCTCGATTTCCACCGTCGGGCAATGGTCGATGACGGCGTCCAGGGCCGCGATGATGGTCTCGCCGCCTTCGAGGGAGAACCGTTTCTGGCCGACGTATTTCGTGTGGAGAAATTTCTCGAAGAGCTCGGCCTTGTGCACCCGGCGCAGGATGCGCGCCTTCTGGGCCTTGGTGAAGTCGGGTTCCAAGAGGGTGGACTCGATGCGTTCCTGCAGCCAGCGGCGGCATTCCTGATCCTGGATATGGGTGTATTCGACGCCGGTGTGTTCGCAGTAGGTCTGGTTGAGCTGGGCGAGGAGATCGCGCAGCTTCAACTGCCCGCCGCCGCGGAAGTTGCCGACGTCAAAGACGATGTCGAGGTCGGCATCGCTGAGCCGGAAGCGCTCGAGGGCGAGCTTGGGTGAAGGCGAAGGGGGGCCGGCGAGGGGGTTGAGGTGGGCCTGCGTGTGGCCGATCGTGCGGTAGGCGCTGATGAGATAATAGACCCCGGACTGCTTGATGTTGTCCACGATCGCCCCGTCGGGCGCGCTGGACGGGGGTTGGCCGTTGCTGCCGAGGGTAAAACCCTGAAAGAACGCCCGCCAAGTGGGATCCACCGAGTTGTGATCTTCCAGCCAGCGCTGGTGGTATTCCTCTATTAGGGCGGCGTTGGCACTTGTGGAGACAGACGAAGGATTCATGTAAGGTAAAAAGGGATCACAGCTTGCCACCCGTGGATTCGGGCAGTAGCTGCGGGAGGTGCATAGGAGCATCCCGCGGAAAACGAGACAAGTGGATTCCCGGCCGAAAGGGGTCGGGCGATCCGGCTTTGGGGGCGCTTAAACAACTGCTAACTAACAGATAACACGGAATTTAATCCATGGCTGAATCCAAGATCAAAGACGCGCTTATCCGGTTCAACGTTGCGATAAAGAACGCTGATGGGCCGGCGCTGTCAGTCGCCCTCAACGAAGTGGAGGCTTTGCTTGCGGCGCATCGCTCCGGATTGCATCCGCAGTTGGTGCATTTCCTGGAAGGCCGGAGCTACGCCAAGGCCCTGGCCTGGCTCGGCGCCGGCGACGAACTTACCGCCAAACCCGCCTCGCCTCCGGGCGGCTGCGGTGGCGGGCACGCCTGAGCCGGGTTGGGCAGAGATGTTCCCCCAATCAAGTGATCGGTTACCCCAATGCCGCAGACTGGAGAGACACGAGTGACGCAAATCCGCCGAATTGAAAAACTCGGCAGGCTGCCTGAAGATGAACCGCAGGCCTTCACGTCATCACCTCAGCAAATTCGTGCACATTGGTGAAATTCGTGTCTTCTTCGGAGTGCATTTAAGATGAAACCTTCCGACAAGATTTCCACCGACGGCGGCCAATCGCTCGGCTCGAACCCATTTGCGACGCTCAGCGGCGCGGGCCTGCCGTCGGTTACCCCGACATCCCCCGCCGGCGCTCCGCCTTCCGCCAGTCGCCCTCCGCCCGCCAAGAACCGCGGACGCGTCGACATCAAGCGCACCACCGCCGGCCGCGGCGGCAAGACCGTGACGCTCGTCACGGGCTTCACGGGCATCGGCCTGCCGGAAAAGGAATCCCTCGCCAAAAAGATGCGCAACGCCTGCGGCTGCGGCGGCACCGTGAAGGACGGTGACATCGAGATCCAAGGCGACCAGCGGGAGAAGATCGCGCAGATTTTGACGGATGCGGGATTTCGTCCGGTGTTCGCGGGCGGGTAGGGCGGCTTGACTCAAGAAGCACCTGTCCACGTTAGGGCGAGTCGCCGCTGACGATCAGCGGCTTTTCCTGAAGGTTCGCCTCGATCATGGAAAACTCTCTGACGGCGAAGGGACTCGCCGTCCCACCGTGGATTGCGCCGCTGAATAACGCTGCGTGCTACAGTGAGACGGTTGGAAGGGTTGGCCGGCTGGCGCGCGGTTGAATGCTGCCAGTGTCCGCTTTCCCTCCTTTTTCTCCGTCCCTTCCACGCTATTATTTGCAATGCGGCTCCACCCGCGTTTGCTGGGCGTCACCCCTGATGTTGCTGCGTCTTTCGTTACTCCCCGCCCTGCTTGCCCTGCCGGCTGCCCTGATGGCAGCCGGGCCGGCCATGGAGGTCTTCAAGCAGGACATCCAGCCGCTGCTGCAGGAGTATTGTTACAACTGTCATGGCGAGGGTGAACGGAAGGGCGGGGTGGACTTGGACGCGTTCAAGGACGAGGCGTCCCTGAAGGATCACCAGCTCTGGTTGCGCGTCCTGCGCAACACCCGCTCGCGGATCATGCCGCCGGCCGACGATGATTATCTGGAGCAGGCGGACATCGACCGCCTTGGCGCCTTCATCAAGCGGGCCATCTTTGAACTCGATCCGGCCCGTCCCGATCCCGGCCGTGTGACCGTGCGCCGGCTCAATCGCGTCGAATACCGCAACACGGTGAAGGCGCTGCTGGGCGTGGATTACGACACGCAGAAGGAATTTCCCGCCGATGACACGGGCAACGGTTTCGACAACAATGGGGACGTGCTGACCATCTCGCCGATGCTGCTGGAGAAATACCTCGATGCGGCCCAGGCGATCGTCGCCGGCGCCGTGCCGGTGCAACCCCGGGTCGTGGCCGAGCAGGTCATCGAGGGACGCCAGTTTGCCACGGTCAAATTGGAGGCGCCGGTCAGCCTGGTCGGGGACGGGGTGACGGTCGAGGCTACCGCGGCCCCGGTGGCGGGCGACAAGTCCGGCGGCGCCACGCCGGCCGCGATCTTCCAGCGGCCGGCCCCCGCGATCGCGTGGCGGGCCTTGGATCTCTCCTACTACACGCCAGCCACCGTGGCGGCCACGCATCGGGTGGACCTTCCTGGCAAGTACGAGATTGAACTCAACCTGCGGGCGGTCGAGCAGTACGTGGACGATCAGTTCGACTACAACCGCTGCCGGGTGATCTTCACGGCCGACGGGGAAAAACTGATGGATCAGGAGTTCGTGCGCGAGGGCGACAAGAGTTTCAAGTTCACCTATCCCCGCGAGTGGCAGGCGGGCGAGCACACCCTGGCCTTCGAGGTCCGTCCGATCGGTCCCGATCGCGACCAGAAGCGTCTGCTGCGTCTGCGCGTGGGCGAGGTGATTGTGCGCGGCCCCGCGGATGAGCAGCACTGGGTGCAACCGAAACGCTACGCTCACTTCTTCCCCCGGCCCGTGCCCAAGGACGCCGCGGCGCGCAAAGCCTACGCGCGGGAGCTCTTGACCGATTTTGCGACCCGCGCCTACCGCCGGCCGCCGGACCGGGAGGGCCTGGACAAACTGGTGGCGCTGGCCGCGCACACGACCGAACAACCCGGCGCGACCTTTGAGGCGGGCATCGCCCAGGCCATGGTGGCCGTGTTGGCGTCGCCCCGGTTCATTTTCCGCGAGGAGGAAACCCTGCCCCTGACTCCCGGACAGGCACATCCCCTGGTGGACGAGTGGTCGCTCGCTTCCCGGATGTCCTACTTCCTCTGGTCGTCCATGCCCGATGCCGAACTCTTCCGCCTGGCGCGGGAAGGGCGCTTGCGGGCCAGCCTCCCGCAGCAGATCGACCGCATGCTGGCCGACCCCAAGGCCGAGCAGTTCGTGCGCAACTTCACCGGCCAGTGGTTGCAGGCCCGGGACATCACCACGGTCGTGATCAACCCGCTCGATGTTTTCCTGCGCGAAAATCCCAATCCGGAGTTCGACCGAGCGTTGGAGGCGTTCCGCCGGATCAACAAGATCCCGGCCGCGCAACGCACCGCCGCGCAGCAGGCGGAATTTGACCAGGCCTTCAAGATCGCCATGCCGGTCTTCCGGGCGCCCAAACTGCAGCTCACGATGAGCCTGCGCGAGGCCATGCAGCAGGAGACCGAGATGACCTTTGCCCATGTGTTGAAGGAGGACCGCAGCCTGCTCGAGCTGATCGAGGCCGACTACACCTTTCTCAACGAGGAGCTGGCCCAGCACTATGGCGTTCCCGGCGTGACCGGCCGCGAGATGCGCAAGGTGCAGCTGCCCGCCGACAGCCTGCGCGGCGGCATTCTCACGCAGGGGACGGTGCTGGCCGTGACCTCCAATCCCACGCGCACCTCGCCGGTGAAGCGGGGCGTCTTCATCCTCAAGGCCGTGCTGGGCACGCCGCCGGCGCCGCCGCCGCCCAACATTCCGCCGCTCGAGAACGTCGCGACCAAGGAGGAGCTCAGCAAGATGACCCTGCGCGAAACCCTCGACCTGCACGCCAAGAACTCAATGTGCGCCTCCTGCCACAAGCGCATGGATCCGCTGGGTCTGGCCCTCGAGAATTTCAACGCCATGGGCCACTACCGCGAGGTGGACAGCAACCAGCCCGTCGAGACGGCCGGCAAGCTGATCACCGGCGAGAAATTCGCGAACATCCGCGAGCTGAAACACATCCTTGCGACCGGGCACCGCTATGATTACCTGCACAACATGGCCGAGACGCTCCTTACCTACGCGCTGGGCCGTGGTCTCGACTACACCGATGTCGGCACCATCGACCAGTTGGTCGCGCGCCTGCAGGCCGCCGGCGACCGGCCCTCGGCCCTGATTCACGGCATCATCGAGTCCGCCCCCTTCCAGCAACGCCGCCAGGCCCCCGCCGTCCAGACCGCCGCCCAGCCGGCGGTAGTCCCGCCCGGAGGCAGTTAGAACTTCTCTTTCACACGTGACCATGACGAGCCAACACACCCCGTCGCTGCGCGCCACCCCTCTTCTTAGAGGGGATCCAGTACTCCCGCTGCCGGATTCCCCTCTACCAAGAGGGGTGCCCGGCAGGGCGGGGTGTGTTGCTTGGAATCCACGTTAGAAAATTCCCGCCAACCCCGCACCCCATGAAAGCACCACGCCCTTCCCGTTCCCTCGACCAGCCGCTCACCGGCATGAACCGCCGGCATTTCCTGCGCGGGTTGGGCGCGTGCATCGCGTTGCCGGCGATGTATTCGCTCCTGCCGGCGCGGCTCGTGGCGGCCGCCACCGCCGCCCAGCTGGCCACCACGGCGACCGGTGCCCCCTTGCGCACGGCGTTCGTCTTTTTCCCCAACGGCGCCATTCCCGCCAAGTGGTGGCCGACCGGCGGACTCACCGATTTTGCACTGCACGGCACGCTCGCACCGTTGGAAGGCATGCGCCGGCATCTTCAGGTGCTGGGCGGCCTGGAACACGCCAACGCCAACGCCGGCAACGACGGCGGCGGCGACCACGCGCGCGGCAACGGCGTCTTTCTCACCGGTGTGCGCATCAACAAGAGCGCCACCGATGTGCGCGCCGGCATCTCGATCGACCAGGTCATCGCCAACCAGGTCGGGCATCTCACGCGCTTTCCCTCGCTGGAACTCACCTGCGACGCCAACCGCAAGTCCGCCGACTGCGACTCCGGCTATTCCTGCGCCTACCAGTACAACATTTCCTGGCAGTCACCCACCACGCCGATGACGCCCGAGAACAACCCGCGGCTGGTCTTCGAGCGCCTCTTCGGCGCCGGAGCCCACGGCGAACGCGCGGCCAACGCCCAGCGCCGCATGCAGGACCGGCGGTCCGTGCTCGATTTCGTGATGGATGATGCCCGCCGCATGCAAAACCGGCTGGATGCCAGTGACCGGTCCAAGCTCGACCAATACCTGACCGGTGTCCGCGACATCGAGGCCCGCATCCAGAAGACGGAGCGCTTTGGTCCGGGCCTTGATCCGGTGCTGCCCACCCCGGCCGGCATCCCGGCCACGCATGTCGAATACGTCCAGCTCATGTACGACATGATGCTGCTCGCGTTCCAGACCGACTCGACCCGCGTCGCCACATTCGTGCTCGGTCATGACGGCGACAACCGTTCCTTCAGCGAGATCGGCATCACGGAAGGGCATCACGACCTTTCCCACCACCAGAACAACGCCGAGCGCGTGGAGAAGGTCGCCCAGATCGACCGTTGGTACGTCGAGCAGTTCAACCGGTTCCTCGTCAGGATGGACCAGACTCCCGACGTGGACGGCCACTCGCTCCTGCACAACTCCCGCATCCTTTACGGCAGCGGCAACGCCGACGGCAACCGCCACACGCACGAGAACCTGCCGCTCATCCTCGCCGGCGGCGGCGGCGGACTGTTGAACGGCGGGCGATACGTCGACCACCGTTCGCAACCCCTGAGCAACCTCTTCCTCGACCTGGCCGACCAGGCCGGCGTCACCGGCCTCGACCGCTTCGGCGACTCCACCGCCCGCCTCGGCAACGTGTGAGCCGGCGGGTGCCCGCGATCCGGGCGTCAGCGTGGAAGTACCGCTGAATACCGCCGGCTGAAGCCCGGAGGATGGCCCACGCAAGGGCACGAAGCTGAGAGAAACAGCTGATGGGCCCGTTTCTGGCCAGGTCTCCGCTAAGGCGAAGGTTTTCCGTATTCGGGGTGTCGCGGCCCTTTGAGTAAACCCTGCCCCGGCATGGTCAGAAGCTGAATGCTCGCCATCGTCGCGGTCATGTGCGCTTGGTCCACAAGCTTGTTGAGGACCTGGGTGACCAATGCTTCCAGCAGACCCGATTGGCCTTGGGCGACGAAATCCACCCGCCCCTGCCAGATTTCCGTTCCATTGCGTGCGTCCAGCAGTTTGGCCCGTGCCTTGACGATCGTGTTACTGGCGAAGACCTGGTACTTCGAGCCATATTGTTCGATCGTGATGTAGAGGACCGCATCCGCACCGAATACGGAGTGAAGCTTTTCCAGGGGAGCCTGATGCATCTCGGCCGGCAGGCCCATGCCGTTTTCCTTAAGGAGATGATCGGCGAGCACGACCGGGATGACATAGTAGCCGAGTTCGCTCAGAGGTCTGGTCACCGTCGTCAACATGCTGTAGGGCGCGATGATCTCGTTGGATTCGTTCACCGGAGGCAGCACCAGAATCGAACGCGGATTGCTCTGCCGATAGAGGGTGTAGTCCTTGGGCGGGATGGTTGCGCAGCCGCCCAACAGCATGGCCGCGAGAAAAAGGAAGAAGGGATTGGATTTCATTTTGCGGCGGTTCCTTGGGCTTTCTCGATCATGCGGTCCATGAAGGTGGCCGCTTCCGGGAACAGGCTCTTCTCGGCGGTGAACTCCTTGATGGCGTCATCGACCCGGCCCAGCTGAAAATAAACGTAGCCGAGTTGGGCGTGAAGGCCGGGATTGGCAGTCAGGCTGTTTCCGGCCGCTTTTTGCAGGTCCTCTTCGAGCTTCTCCCTTTGCACATCCAAAGTGGCCTTGTCAGGCTTCGCGTAGGCGAGATAGTTGATGTTCTCGTAGTTGCCCCAGTAGTAGAGGGGACGGGCGGTCTGGCAGCCGGTGAGCAGGAGGACAATACTCCCGAGCCACAGATAAGGCTTCATCTTAGTTGTTGGCACCAAGCTTGCCGCTATCGATTCCGGTGGCCAAGGCATCCACAGCCTGTCTGATCGCGAGATCGAGAACCTTGCCATTGAGAGTGGCATCGTAGCTGGCGGTGCCGCCAAATCCCAGGACCTCGCGATTGCTCAGCTTGTATTCACCCGCTCCCTGAACTGAGAACATCACTTCGGATGTATGGGTGTTGAC
>Ga0066410_1000331_pt1 | contig 14227 bp, 11 predicted proteins | sample LakWasMet14_LOW5_2_FD_59497 | JGI IMG/M metagenome (GOLD analysis project Ga0066410, IMG submission 59497) | Freshwater sediment methanotrophic microbial communities from Lake Washington under simulated oxygen tension - Sediment Metagenome 14_LOW5 | ecosystem: Environmental > Aquatic >...
AAAATAAATGAACAAATGATTGTGATTTTAACCAAGTTTGTAAAGAAAAACTAAACCACATTTTTTTCAGAAAACAAATTACACTTCAGTTAATAGTAATCACAAACTTTATTTTGCTAAAAACTGAAGTGTTTTTATTTTTATTGATGCCAAATTTCCCAGGCTTTATCCGCTTGAAGCTTAAGCATACTTAGACCATTTATTGTTACTGCATTTTTTTCTTTTGCTTTTTTCAAAAACAGAGTTTCCTCTGGATTATAAATTAAATCGTATACCAAATGTTGTGCTGTTAAAAACTGATAAGGGATATCAGGACAATCCTCTGTGTGAGGGAACATTCCCAAAGGTGTGCAATTAACAACTAACTTAAATGCATTCAAAATATATTCATTCAACTCTGTGTAATGAAAAGAATTTTCATTTTTCTTTTCTGACGAAGTAACAAAAAACACATCAACACCTATATTTTTTAAAGCATAAGCAATCGCCTTTGATGCCCCTCCCGTACCTAAAATCAATGCTTTTTGATGAATTGGTTCCAAAAAAGGTTTTATACTTTGTCCGAAACCATAGTAATCTGTATTATACCCAACTAAAAAAGGCTTATTATCGACTATTGATACTTTAATGCAATTTACAGCTCCAATAGCTTTAGCAATTTCATCCAATTCATTTAAAAAAGGAATGACTGATTCTTTGTAAGGCTTGGTTACATTTAAGCCATCAATATTATTTTCAGAAATAATTTTAACTAAAGACTCTAAATTTTCTAGATCAAAATTTAGATAAGAATACGAATCTGTTTTTTCGGATAAAAACTTTTTTTCGAAATAAGATTTAGAGAAAGAATGCGATAGGGATTTACCTATAAGTCCTAATGTCATACCAATTTTCTTATTCTCGTTCATCAGTAATCTGATCCGCTTTAAACGGTTTTAAATCGAAAATAAAAGTTGCATCTGCGATTTCAGCATTTGCTTTAAAAGTTTTAATCTCATACCCTTGTGTAGTTCCATCTTTCATAAACATAACCATTTTTGCAACTTGCTTTTTGGTTTTATCAACATATAATTTAATAGTGTGAAATTTTTTCTTTTCGGGTTTTACAGAAGGAAATAATGTAATAACATGGCAGATTACAGCGCCAACTTTTTCTTCTTTCTCGTATTTATATTTAAACCCAGACTCATACATTGTAAAAATTTTAGTCGGATTTAACTGATCTTCGTTAGAGGCATCAAAATTTTTAATTGTAACCTCATTAGCATCTTTATTATGAGCCCACAATGTTTTACCATCACACACAATGGTATTTCCAGGGATTTCTAATTTAAATTTAGCGCCCTTAACCAAAACCTTACCAACTTGTTTTTCAGTTTGTTTTTTATCTTTATTAGTAACCGTAAAAATATATTCCGATGTAATTGTTTTATATGCCTTAGTAGTTTTACTTAAATCATCTAAAATTACTTTCGCTTTAGGGTCTTGCTCTTGAGCGAATCCAGATAAAACAGAAATTGTAAAGGTTGTAATAAGTGCAAGTATAGTTTTCATATTAATTTATTATTTGTAGTAAGGCATTTCAACGCACGTGCCAAAACAGGCGGCAAAAGTAAATAAAAACTTTAAATGTGTTAATATTTTAAAAAAGAGAAGTATCAAAAAGAAAAACAAAAACTTAATTACCTCATTAACAATAACAAGGGAAATTTGAATGTATTTTTTTATTTTTTTTCGAAAAAAAATTTGTCAGATAGAAATTTATACTTAAATTTGCATTCCCAAATCGAAAGAAATGGTGTTGGTCCGGTAGTTCAGCTGGTTAGAATGCCGCCCTGTCACGGCGGAGGTCGCGGGTTCGAGTCCCGTCCGGACCGCAGAAATGCACTTAAAGCCCTCTAAAGAGGGCTTTTTTGTTGCCCTAAAGTTTCAATTTTATTTCAGGAAAATCGCTGCAACCATTGGTAAAAAAGGTTTTAAAAGGTATAGCTTCAAGCTAAATATTAAAACCGTTAGTAAGCCAAACATCTATTCCAGATGGTCTAAAACTAAGCTGTTCGGTTACCCATTCGGTTACCTAATGTTTGCCTAATTTTAGGTAACCGAATAAGCTTAACTTATTGTAATACAAGCATATCGGATTAAAGATGAACGAGTCAAATCGTTTAACCTTAATACAAATTACAATGGAAACAGTTACCAATTTATCTATCCTTTTTTGGATAAAAACTAAAGGCAAAAATGAAAACGGAGTACCCGTTTATTGCCGTATTACCATTAATCAGGTTAGAGCCGAATTAGCTACCGGCAAATACGTTGACCCTGAGAAATGGAGTCATGGGCGTTTAATTGCAAAAACAACCGAAGAAAAGGAAATTAACCAGTACCTGGCTAAGTTTGAAACAATCGTTAATAAGCATTACAACCAAATGGTGGACTTAGACCTACCTATAAGTTCAGAGTTGCTTAAAAACCGAGTTTTGGGCAAAACAGAGAAGAAAATGACCTTCTTAGAGGCCTTTGATTGGATGATGAAGGAATTCAAAGAAAAAGTAGAAAAAAATAAACGTTCTCAGGCTTCACTTAATAAAATGAGCTACACAAAAGATAAACTTGTTCATTTTATGAAAGATCAACTTCATATCTCGGATATAATCATGGAAAACATAAAGCCTAGTTTTGTCCATGATTTTGAGCATTATTTGACAATAAAACACGATTTACAGAGCAATTCTGCCATGAAATACGTCAAAATCAGTAAACAAGTGTTGAAATTTGCGATACAAAAGGGCAAATTGACTGTTAACCCATTTGATTCCTTTTCATGCACATATATTGAACCGGATATTGAGGTACTGGAAATGCACGAAATTAATTCAATGTGGCATACCGAAATGCCCGATCCCGAATTAGAGGAAATAAGAGACATTTACATTTTTTGCGTATTTACTGGTTACGCCTTTAAAGATTCTATGGGATTAGAAGAAGATAATATCTTCCTAGGCATCAACCGTGATAAATTTATCACAACCGACAGAACCAAAACCGATGTTAAAGAAATGGTAATGCTTTTAGATATTCCTTTACAAATTATAGAAAAATACAAAAGCCATAAATGCCGTTTAATTCAGGGTAAACTGCTACCTCAAAAACACAATTCGCATTTCAATAAATACCTCAAAGTAATTGCAGCACTTTGTAGTATCAAAAAACACCTAACTCATCATACAGCACGTCACACTTTTGCTACTACTGTTACACTCGAAAATGATGTGCCTTTAGAAACAGTTGGTAAAATGCTTGGCCATAAATCCATCAAATCAACTATGCGTTACGCCCGAGTTACTAAAAAGAAAATTCACAGAAACATGACTGTCCTTCGTGAATCTTTAAAACCAATAATAAATGAATTAGAAATAAAAAAAACAGGAAGTTAATCTTCCTGTTTTTCTTTACTTCTTTCTAAGTGGCAAAAGAAAACTATTCTACTTAAACAACTCTTTACCTGTTCTTAATACATATCCCATTTTACCATTGGTGCAAACAACCAAGGCGTAGCCAAATGCAAACTCAGCTGCGCTTTTGTATTTTGGCTGTATTAATATTTTTGCGTTTTCATCAACATAACCATACAGGTTGTTTAAGCCAATAACAGCTTCACAAGTGCTTTTAGCATTTACGCAATTGTTTAACCGAATCAATTGATATTTCATTTCTAAAATGACATTTCCATTTTTATCAATGGCACCCCAATTACCATTTATCTTTACAAAAAGTGTTTGATGAAAATTCTCTTTCACTTCATCAAATTCATACGGTAATGTATCTCTTACAATTGTTTTATCTATCCTTTTTACTACATATACTTTTGTTTTTTCATTTACTTTAAATGCGTGAAAGCTGCTTGAAAAATCATCCAGTCTTCCAACATAGCCACTAGGCATCGGCTCAGCTACTTTATTGCCTTTCGCATCAATCGACCAATCCTTTACTCCATCATTGCCAAAAAACAAATCCAAATAATCGAGGTATTCAATTTTTACAAAATCGAATTTTACAAGTTCTATTCCGCCTTTGTTCACGATACTGTATTTATCCCCTTTCTTTACAATAAAGCATCCATTAGCTGTTGGTTCTATAAAGGAGTAAGTTTTGGTGTTAATTGGTTTGAGATCCGACCCCACAAAAAACCATGCACTATCCGAATGATACGGCAAAATACTTTGCCCTTTGCAAATCATATAAAATACAACGCTTATTATAAATACAAATAGCCTCATCTTTATACCAAATTTTCAAATAATTTTAAAATAGCACTTTTCTTTCTTTGTGATATCGGCACATTACTTTTATCACTTAGTATTAAATATCCTCCATCTTTATTTACATACTTTACAACGTGTTTTACATTTAAAAGATGTCCATGATGTACTCGCTCAAATCCATAATCTACTAACAAATCTTCAAACTCTTTAAGTGTTTTAGTAGTTAAAACTTTCCCTCCACCATTGCTCAAAAAAACAATTGTATAATTTCCATCGGCCTGAAATCTAATAATTTCATTCATATCATACAAAGTAATACCATCACTGTGAGGTATTGGCAAACGTTTAGTATTGAGTATTTGTAACCCCTTTAAGATATCATTTAGTGGACTAGAGCTCTGCTCATTTTTAGGTAATTTCTCTACGATGGCTTTTATGTCTTTAGTGCTTATTGGCTTTAGTATATAGTCAATAGCATTATACTTAAAAGCTTTTATAGCATAATTATCATATGCTGTAACAAAAACCACCTTAAAGTTTTTATGAGATACTTTTTCTAGAACTTCAAATCCACTACCATCACCTAAATGTATATCCAAAAAAACCAACTCGGGCTTCAATTCATTTATCCCATTTACCGCACTTTTAACGCTATCAAACTCATCTACCAATACGATATGGTTTTTCAATCCTTTTAATTCATCTTTTAAGGCATTGCGCGATTGAATTTCGTCATCTACAATTATAGTTCGTATCATATGTTATAATTTAAAGGGATTCGTATTATTACTTTGGTGCCAATAGCTATTTCATTTTCGTATAGGTCAATAATTTCAAGTGATTTCACTTCTTTTTTACTTACTAAACCAATTCTATCCTTGGTTACTTGTATGCCCATTGATTCGTGCTTTAAATCACGGTTTAGCATTTCAGATGCTTTCCTACCAATACCATTATCTATTATTTCAATTTGCAGCAATTCATTTTCTTTTTTCACATCTATAGTAATAAGTCCATTTTTAGTTAAGGTTGATAGGCCATGTACAAAAGCATTTTCTATAAATGGTTGGGTTATTAATGGTGGTACCAATATTTCGTATGGTAATAAATCGTCTTTCACATCAATTTCATAATTAAATTCTTTTTCAAAGCGTAACTTATTTAACTCTAAATAATAAGTTATAAGTTGAATTTCCATTTCCAACGTAATGGTATCCTTTTTTGTATTTTCTAAAATCTGACGCAATAAATTTGATAGATTATATATATATAGTTTTGCTTTAGCTGCTTCACCACTTGCATAGTAACCTTGTATGGCATTAAGTGCATTAAATAAAAAGTGTGGGTTCATTTGCAATCGCAAAGCTTTGTTTTTTAATTCTTCTAATTGAAGCTCCAAACTTGCTTTTTCTTTATTTCGTTTTGTTATAGCTTTTAAGCGAACAATGAATATCAAAGCGCTTATTACTAAAAACAATAAAGAACAAAGTACAATAAACCAGGTTTTACGCCAATACGGTGTTTTAATTTCAAAATTAACGGCTAGCGGTTTCGACCAAACACCACTATTATTGGCTACTTCAATCGAAAATTCATAATTGCCCGATTCTAAATGCAACAAAGTTAATTCTCCATCTTTAACGGTCGTATAGTAGTAAGTGGTATCATCGCTTTTTAATTTATAGCGAGCATTCACTTTTCCAAAGTTCCTGAAAGTATTAACCGAAATAAATATTTTTATATCATTATTGTCATACTCATATACATTGTCTTGTTTGCCTGTTTTTAAACTAACAATTTTCTCTAAAATAACCTTTGGCAATATTTCATTTATCTTCAATTCATTTTCGTTTATTGCAAAAAAGCCATCAGCTGTACCAACGTAAAGTAAGCCATTGTTACAGGCAAGTGAAGTAACATTATCAAACAACAAGCCACTACTATTATTAAAGTTCTCTATTTTGTATTTTCCGCTATAAGTAAAAACAATTTTAGATAAACCAAACTTACTGGCAACCCAAGTAGTAGTATCATTAGTACATAAAACATCCGTAATGTTGTTCGATATTAATCCTTGCTCTGTTGTTATGCTTATGGTTTCTTTATTGCTCAAAAATATTACTCCTGAACTTTTTGTACCTAACACATATGTATTAAAACTGTTTCGCTTAATTACTTGTACTCTTTCGTTAAAATTAATTAGTAAAGGATAATGAACTAACCTTCCTTTTTTGTAAACATCCAAACCTTGATTAGAACCTATCAGTAAACTATCACCGGCATTGTATAACGAAAATATTTCATTAAACTTTTTATTAATATACAGTTTACTCTTAAAGTTTTTTATTTCATAAATACTATCCCTTGTTCCACCATACAGCAACTCTCTTTTTACATTTGACAAAATCCTAAATGGTTTATTGAGGCGTTTTTTCACTTCAAATTCTTTTCCGTTATATTCAAATAATTTAGTTTGCCCGGCACTTGAAACCACCAGATGTTTGTCATATAGTTCTATATCGTACACGTTCTTAATTTCGTTAGAGCCAATTAATTCTCTTTTCACTACATTCTTATTTAATTCAAATTCCTTAGAGCGCATTAATACGCCTGCTTTATTTACAATCCATACTTCGCCCACCAAGGTATCCAGCTGCACAATGTTGTAATTTGCTTCAGCGTCAAAAGTGTATATCTCATTACTTAATACGGTGGAGTAAAATATTCCGCTCTCCAAACTAGTAGCCCAAAATCCTTTTTCACTATCAAACAGGTAGCTTGAAATGGTATATCCATCAAATAATATTCTTTCACTGTAACTTGTAGCTAAATAATTTAATTTGTATGGTTTTATTCCACCTTGTCTTGTTTGGCTATAAAATACATTGTCAGTGATTTTCGCTTTTAGTATTTCATCATTGTGTACTGTTACTTTTGCATTTCCGTTTTTAAATAGTTGTATTATTGTTTTAGCCGATGATACTAAAATACAGCTATCTGCAACGGAGAGCGTCCAAAAACCACTGTTTAATTTATGTATATCTCCTTTAAATTTATATACCTTTTTGTATCCTTTTACGTTTACCGATATTTTATAATCATTGTAATTAAATGACAGCAGCCTGTTAGCCAAGCACACTTGCTTTTCATCTATTTGTTCAATGGTAAAATCATATTCCTCCTTTGTATTTACTCCTAACCATTGCATCTCAAACGCGTTGTTTTTTTCTACTATTTTAAATGTATTAGGTGATGTGCAATAGTACACAGCATCTTTAGTTACTTTAATCTCTAAAATTTCGCGCTTGGGTATTAAAATAGTATCGCCACTTTTAGTAATGGCGGGTTTAAATTCTCCATTCTCAAAATAAAAAACTTGTCGGTTTAGTGTTCCAAACCATATTCGTCCTTTCTCGTCCATTTGCATAGCAAATATCGAGTTATCTAATAGCCCATCTTTTATAGTGTAATTCTTAAAATAGAAACCGTTAAACACACTTAAACCTGCGTCAGTACCAAACCACATTTTCCCTTCACTATCTTGCAGTGCGCAATAAATTTCGTTACTAGGTAAGCCGTCCTTTATGGTAAAGTTTTTTTGAACATAATTTTGAGCACTTAAATTGTATGCACTACAAAAAAGCAGAGTAATTAATAAGGTTATGTGACTTAATTTGCTCAAACAGTTAAATGTAAAAATAATGCCCTTCTAATTCAAGTTATATAAACCTTTTTTTATAGCTATTTTACAATTAAATTTTTTGTTTGTATTAGCATAATCAATTATTTTTTGAGCGCATTTAGCAGTAAAAATATTTTATTTACAATCACAATACTCAATGTACTTGCCAGCAGCATTTCCTTGTAATGGAGTCCAATAATTTTTTAAGCTTTCTTCTTGATATTTTTGCCCATCATATTCCTCTCTAAACTCTTGTTTTGAAATACCACAGTATCCAGATTTATATTTCAATTTAATAAATCCATAAATATTTCTATAAAAAATTACGCCCTTGTCATTTCGCATAGTAGTCCAAGTTTTTTCTGTAATTCTCAAGTCCACAACATTTGCCGTATCCTGACTAGCGTTAGCCTCATTCCATAAAGCGAAGAATCTTTTTTTCATAGCTTCATCTTTGTTTGTTTCCGGTAATCTTTCATATTTACTGTTAAAAATGAATTTTTCCCCTGGTTTTTTATTGATATAAAATTCTGTTTCATAACATTTTTCCTTATTTCTTTGGTTCCAATTTGTGGCTTCGCGTACAACAATTACTTTAATTTTTACTCTGTTTTTTGGATGATTTGAAACCTTTATCCAAAATTCCGCCTCTCTTTGTTTTATTTGTTCAGGTGTTAGGTAAGGATTTTCTTTATTTGCTCTTGTCCATGGTTTACTATAATTTAATCCATCCTGAAACATGTTAAATTCAACAGCCTCATTATAATTTAGAGCACCATCATATTTCAAAGCAAAAACTTGTTTTGCATCCAATTTGCTGAAATCTATTGTTGGCTCAATAAATAAGCGAACATCAAAAACGCCCCACTGGCTAAATTTTTCTATTTTTTTATTAAAGTAGTATGAAATAAATAGATCTTCATTCAGGTTGAATTCATTTTTAAACTCTATACCATTTTTACTTCCGTCCGGGTTTAATTTATTCGAGAAAAGCACTTCCATGCCAGGGTAGTTGCCACCAACAGGAGCTTTACTAGTAGTATTGGTAGTAGTATTAGTACTGTCGCTTTTTAATAATTTACTTTTTAAACCATTCAAGTTTATCTGCGCATTGGCTGCAAAACAAAATGCAAGTAGGTTGGCGTAAAACAATAGTGTTTTCATTGGGCAAAATTTTAAACGTTTAGGTTTAAAATTAACATTTGCAAAGCCTATACAGGTAAATTTTACATAAGTGAGGCTGTTTGCCTATTAAGTGATTTAATTAAGGCTAGAATGAAAGGAGCATCAAACATTTTTCCACCTAAATTGATTCATTAACGAACTGATTTTTAAAGTAATTTATAGTTTATAGCATTCAGTATCAAAAGGTTCTTTCTCCAAATGGCTCATAAATTAATTCAAATGAATCTGCTTTTAAAAGAAACAAACTGTAGGCGTTTTGTTGTGATAACAAATAGTTTGCGTTTTCAAATTTCGGGCATTCTATATTAAATAAAGGTCCTAATTCAATTAAGTAATCTGCTGAATAACTGTTTTGAAATTCAACTTCAAATGCCGCGTAATCTATTAACTGAAAATACGAGACGTTTTTAAAAATTAAATATTCTTGTATGCTAATTCTAGCTTTAACAATTTTATCAAATGGCAGGTAGTTTATCTTAGGATACTCTTGCTCACGTAAATCGTACCTGCTATTTAATTCTATCGGTTTAATTTCCATCAATTTCTTTTATTGATATTTTTTCTGCTATGAGTAAATATTTTTCTGAGCCAATGCTTAATTCATAATTAAACAGTTTATCCATCTCATATATTTCTTTATTAAAGTTGTTCTCAAATTCTTGAATCAAAATGCCTTTTTTAGAGCAGTCATTCGTCAAGCTTTCTTCAAAGGAAACCATGCCTATGAATATTACTTCAATCTTAGTAACTTCTTTAGCTGAAATTTTCAGTAATAAGTCTAAAGATGGATTATAGCCTCCCTCATCATTTTTGTGCTCATTATAATGGAAAAGAAAATCATAATGAATAGGCTCTTCTATTATCTTATTGTAAATAAATAAACAATTTATACTATTTGAGTTTAACGTCATTACTAATACAAGTTCTTTCTAATTTATTCTATTAATGCAAATTTTGATTCTTCACTTACAGCCAATGTTTCTTTGCGTAGCACTTCTTTTCTTATAAGTTCGTAATTATCTGCCTTATTTTCCGAAAAAGCGATCTTGCATTCAAAGCTTTTACTTACATAGTAATTAGTGCTAATACATACCTCAGCATCCGATAATATTTGTTCTACATTGTTTTTAGATGATGCTATGTATTTAAAATTGCTTTCGGTAATACTTATTACATAACGCTCATTTTTGTATTGGCTTTTTACTTTGCAGTAATTGGGCAATGTACAATCAACATTTTCTTGGCTCACAAGCTTAAGCCGTTCATAAGTGCCATTTACATATAGTTTCAAATCGTTATCAATAACTGCTATAATATTTCTGCTGTCGTTTGGTATATAAATAACCGCAGCGCTATGTACCGGCAATGCTTTTAATTGTAGGGCGTTTACGTTTATTTTAAACGCAAAATACAAACCGGTAATTAGCAAAATTAGTATTCCTATAAATAAATATTTTTTCAAGCTATAATGTATCTGCGGCAATTGTTTTTATAAATACTATTTTGTTTCACTTTACTTTCCAAGGGCTTTCACTAATCAAGGTGTCATTTTCGTAGCTACGTTGGCGCCAGTATGTTTTATCGCTGTAATCATACTCGTACCATACACCTTCTTTCTTTCCCTCTTTATAAAAACCCTTTAGCGCAAGTTTTCCATCTGTATAGTTTAAAACCTCTCCCTCTTGCTTGCCGTTTTTATAATAGGTTTTTACACACAATTCCCCATTCTCGTCATGTACCTTGTATTCGCCTTCCAATACTCCATTGCTATAATAGCAGGTTTTTATCGCTCCTAAGCTATTACTAACGTATTTGCCTTCCAGTTTTCCGTTTTTGTAATAACACTCAAAACTACGTTCACCGTATCTGTTTAATGAATAGTGTAAACCGTTCAATGTATCGTTTGCATAAGTAAAGTAATCAACTATTACCCCTTTCTTATTTTTCTGTATCCAGGTGCCGTTTAATTTACCATTTTTATATTCTTTAATATCCACGTCACCTTCCTCATAATACACATAACATAAACCTTCCTTTATTCCGATATTATAGTTATCGTTGTATAGCAATACACCATTGTTATATCCTAACTCTTGCCCGTGCTTTTTACCATGAAAATAATGAGTAACCTGCATAACTATCTTGTCTTGAGAATAAGCTTTGTAAACGCCATGATAGTCAGATAGCGTGTCAAACTCGCACTCAATGTTTAAAACACCATTTTCGTGATACAATTTATTTTTTCCGCAGGGGCGGTAAGTATCCCATAAAATATTGTATTCAGGCTTTGGATGCTTTATATCAGTGTAAACACCTTCCTGTTCTATAGCACCTGTTTCGCTATAAAATTTAATATAAAATTGATGCTTGCCAATTGGCTTAACAATGTATTCCAATTTGCCCGTTATCCCGTATACCTTTTTTTCTTGCGCACGCGCAGTAAAAAAAAGCATTAAGTTGATAGTTAAAAGTATGAGCCCTTTTATATTCATTAATAACCAAATTTATTCATAAAATAAATACAGTTGTCTTGCACTTAATAACTCAACCCTATCACTTATCATATTTCTAAGTTTAAGTCTCGATTATAACTTAATTTTAAATTGTTTTAGGTAATATGCCTATCAAATCATCATCATTTTCATTAAAGTTTTTGCAATCAAAAATTTGAACTATAGTTGAATGATATAAATTTTAGTTCAATAAAAGTAAGGGGAACTTCGGTTCCTTTTACTTTTAAATTTCAAAAAGAACATGTAAAATTTGCTTCAACATGTTTTGATACTGATTTTCATCCTGCATTTTGAATTTTATATTAGTTTACTAGAAAACTCAGCAATATTGTGTTTTCATTCACTTAATAACTCAACCCTATCACTTATGTCTTTATAAATGTAACCAAGTCATTATAGCCTAATTTTAAGGATAATTTAATAAATAAACTCATGAAACATTTTTTTACTATTCTAATTTTATTATTGTTTTTGAATAATAATAAGGCTCAGCAAACGCTATATGGTGTAGCTGCTAATGGTGGTGCTAATAGCACAGGAAGCATATTTAAAGGACTTCCATTTTCTTCTGCAACATTATTGAATTCATTCCCTGCGGGAATTTCATCAGCAGGTAGAGTGTATAGTAAACTCATAATGGCTAACAACAATAAAATATACGGAGTGGCCAGTAATGGGGGCACTAATGGCTTAGGCTTTATTTATTCGTTTGACACAATAACTAAAGTCATAAATCCTGTATATAACTTTGATAACACAAATGGTAAAACTCCACATGGCGCACTTTGTCAAGCATCTAATGGAAAATTATATGGCATGACGATGTATGGTGGAACAAACAACAATGGAGTCATATATGAGTTTGATTATAACACAAATACCTATACTCGTAAATATAATTTTAATGGAACGGAACCATTTGGTGTAGAAAGTGCGTTTACTGAATTAAATGGCAAACTTTACGCTGCTTCATTTAGTGGAGGAGCAAATAGTGAAGGCTGTATTTTCGAGTATGATTATACAACTAATACAGTTACCGTAAAATATGATTTTGATGATGCCACAAAAAACACAGGCAAAAACCCAAAATGCGATTTATTGGTTGTTAATAATGAATTGGTAGGTACAACCTCTATAGGTACAAATTTTGGTGGTGGAAGTTTATATCATTTTGATCCAAGCACTAACGCTTTAATTTTAGCACATAAATTTAATAATGGTTCACCAACATTATTTGGCAACAGACCAATGGGGCAAATGGTATATAGCAACGGAGCAGTTATTGGAACCACAAGATTAGGCGGCGCAAATAATTTAGGTGCAATATATTCTGTAACCTTTGCTGGCACCAGCAGCTCTATATCTAAACTAGATGATTTTTATACGGCTACAGGAACATATCCAGAGAGTGGACTGGTAACAAATGGTAATGGTTATTTTTATGGAACTACATCTACTGGCGGCGCTAACAACCTTGGTACAGTATTTTTTTATAAAACCAACCTAAACATTATTACTGCTTTAACTAATACGTTAGGAGCAAATTCAAATGTAGCATTGTTAGATTTTTGTACTAAACCCAACGCACCAACATCAGTATCAGGTAATACGACCGTTTGTTTAAACTCTGGTCAAAACTATACTATAAGTCCTATTTATAATGCCGATTCTTATTGGTTATATACACCATTAGCTTGGAATTCAGTAGGCACAAATACAATCACTACTTACTACACTTCAATTCCAGCAGGAATGACAACTGTATCTGTTTCTGCGTACAACGAATGTGGATACTCTGCTCCTTATAATCTTCCAGTAAATGTTTTAGCATTACCTAATGTTGCAGTTAATAGTGGCTCTATTTGTGCTGGTCAAATTTTTACAGTTACCTCAACTGGCGCTGTAAATTATACTAATACAATTAAACCACTTACAACTAGTAGTTACACAAATAGTCTTAGCACATTTACTTTAAGTCCAACAAATGGGGCATCCTATACTGTTACCGGCACAGACGCTAATTCTTGTAGCAATACTGTGGTTGGAACAATGTCTGTATTCGCATTGCCTGTCATAACAGTTACTACAAATACAATCGCTTGCACTGGTAAACCTGTTGTATTATCTGCAAGTAGTCCATCAACAAGTAATTTTACATGGACTCCAGGTATTGTTAGCCAAACATTAGGAGTAACACCTACCACAACAGCATCAATTACTTATACAATAACAGGAGTTAACCCAACAACGGGTTGCGCTAAAACTCAAAGCTCTAGCATAGTAGTTAAACAAACACCAACTGTTAGTATTTTTGGAGGTAGTTCTATTTTATGTCAAGGACAATCAGTTAATTTATCTGCATCTGGTGCAAGCACCTATTCATGGAGTACAAATGCAACTACTAGTGCAATTACTGTAACACCTAATATAACTACAACTTATACTGTAACCGGAACTGCAACTAATGGTTGTGCTAATACGGCTATTAAAACAGTAACCGTTACAACTTGCACAGGCATTGAACAACAAACAGATGATGCAGATTTAATAGTTTATCCAAATCCCGTATCTAACATACTCAA
>Ga0066410_1000332_pt1 | contig 14218 bp, 10 predicted proteins | sample LakWasMet14_LOW5_2_FD_59497 | JGI IMG/M metagenome (GOLD analysis project Ga0066410, IMG submission 59497) | Freshwater sediment methanotrophic microbial communities from Lake Washington under simulated oxygen tension - Sediment Metagenome 14_LOW5 | ecosystem: Environmental > Aquatic >...
CTTGGAGATGAAATTCTCGATCAGGTCCGTCTTGCCCTCGCCGATGAGCTTGATGGCCTGCTCCGGCGGGATGGGCTTCTGGCACATGATGCGGCCGACGCGGAAGGTCTGCTCCCAGCTGCCGTCGGGCTGCTTCTCACGGACGATGAAGCTGCTGCCGCTCTCGCAGAGCTCGGCGCCGGTCTTCGGGTCCGTCCAGAACGGGGTGAGGGTGCCGATGTCCACCTTGTCGCCGAAATCGAAAGCGGTCTTCCACTTCTTCGTCGTGACGTCCTGCTTGGTGGCCTTGTCCTTCTTGGTTTCCTCGACGACCTCGAGCTTGAGGACGGCGGAGAAGCGGTTGCGCGTCTTGTTGGAGATGAAGCCGTCGAGCGGGCCGACCTGGCGGGACTCGACGAGCTGCTTGACCTCGGCCTCCTCCATGCGGCGGCCACCGACGATCTTGTAGACCATCAGCTCGCCGTCCTGCGATTTGTAGCCGCGCAGGGTTTCCTTCATGGGCTTGTTGTCCGTCGGGGAAATGATGTCGGTCTCGCGGGCGACGGAGTCGTCCTCCTCGAAGCCCTTGACGCGCTCCACGATGCCCTTCGTCTCCTTGACGATCTCGGCCATGAACTTCTCGCGGGAGAATTTACCATGCTCCATCTCGCGGAGGTGATATTCCCATTCCCCGGTCATCGTGGGGCTGGTGAGGTTCTCCACCTTGACGGCGGACAGGAACTGGAAGAGCTGCTCGGCCTTGGTCGTGGGGATGAGTTCCCGCTGGGCCCGGTCGAGGTACTTCTGGTTGATCAGGCCTTCGATCGTGTCCGCGCGCGTGGCGGGCGTGCCCAGACCGCGTTCCTTCATCGCTTCGGCGAGTTCGTCGTCGGTGACAAGTTTCCCGGCGCCTTCCATTGCGGAAAGCAGCGTGGCTTCCGAATAGCGTGGCGGCGGCTTCGTCGTCTCGGAGTGGAGGGTGGCAGCGAGGGTCTTCGCGCTGGCCTTGTCCTCGGGCGTGAGGGCGGGCAGGGACTTGGAATCGGGGGAATCCTCATCGACCGTGTTCTTGCCGTACACGGCGAGCCAGCCCGGCGCGGTGAGCACCTTGCCCTCGGTCTTGAAGGCATGGGCGCCGACCTTGCTGATGCGGGTGGTGATGTCGAACTCGGCCACCGGGTGGAAGGTCGCCACAAAACGGCGGGCAATCATGTCGAACAACTTCGCCTCGGACTCATCGAGGTGCTTGGCCTCGTGCTGGGTCGGGATGATGGCAAAGTGATCGGAAACCTGCGCGTTGTTGAAGATGCGCTTGTTGGGTTGCACCCAGCCGGACTGCAGCACGCGCTCCGCGTGGACCTTGATGTCGCCGTGCAAATTGGCGAGGGTCTGCCGCACGAGCGGGATGTAATCCTCCGGCAGGGCCCGCGAGTCCGTACGCGGGTAGGTGATCATCTTGTGCCGCTCGTACAGGGCCTGGGCAATCTGGAGCGTGCGCTTCGCCGGGAAGCCGAAACGGCTGTTCGCCTCGCGCTGGAGCGTGGTCAGGTCGTAGAGGCGCGGGGCCGCGGAGGTGCTGGCCTTCTTTTCCTCCGTGACGCTCGCGACCGGCTGGCCCGAGCAGGCGGCCACGATGGCCTCGGCCATGGCCTGGTTCCAGAGGCGGTCGATGCGATCATGCTCATCGTCCGATTTCCTGAAGTCCGGACGCTGGTAGGTGCCCTCGTATTCGCCCTTGGCGATGCCGAACTGCGCCGTGATGCGCCAGAAGCCGCGGGGGATGAAATTGCGGATCTCCAGCTCGCGGTTGTAGACGATCGCCAGGGTGGGGGTCTGGACGCGGCCCACGGACGCGACGTTGCCGGCGCGGGAACCGAACATGCGCTTGGTGAGGGCACGGGTGCCGTTGATGCCGATCAGCCAGTCGGCCTCGCTGCGGCAGCGGGCGGCGTCGGCCAGGCCCTGCATCGACTCGGCGGAGCGCAGGCTCTTGAAGGCCTCGGTGATGCCCTCGTTGGTCATGGAGGACATCCAGAGGCGCTTGAAGGGCTTTTTGCACTTCGTGAGCTGGTAGATATAGGTGAAGATCAGCTCGCCCTCGCGACCGGCGTCGCAGGCATTGATGACGCTGGTGACATCCTTGCGGGCGAGCAGCTTCTTGAGCTGGGCAAACCGTTCCTTGCCCTCAGGGAGGGGCTGCAGTTCGAATTCGTCGGGGATGATGGGCAGGGTCTCGAGGCGCCAGAAGCCGTATTTCTTCTTGTCGATGTCCTCCGGCATCTGGAGACCGACCAGATGGCCGACCGCCGACGAGATCACGTACTCGTCGTTTTCGTAGTGGTCGGTTTTCTTGGGGATCTTGCCGAGCGCGCGCGCCAGGTCGGCGGCGACGGAGGGCTTCTCGGCGATGATGAGACACTTCATGTGGGGCCGAGCCGTTACGCGGCGACGCGACGAAGATCAAGCAATACTTTTTCCCGCTGGTCCGAGGTGCGGACGGTTTCCGACAGGAGAGCACCTGAAATCAGGCGAAATATTTTGAGACGATACTACCGGGAATCTGGATCGAATCGTCTCCGTGCAGTTCGAAGTGACGTAGGTGTTGCGGTGATGCTTGGCAGGTAAGCTTTGGCCAGACTCGGAACCAGCAAGGTCTTGGTGGTTGAAGCGGTAGGTTGATGAATCCTTGGACATCAAGCGGCCAAAAAAAGGCGCACCTTCCGGTGCGCCTGATGGCAGAGTGGGCGGCTTGGGTTACTTCACCCCGAGTTCCGCGAGGGCGGAGCCGAGCGCTTGCAGCATCGCGGCAATGGTCTCGTCGGTCTCGTCACCCATGTTGGAGATGCGGAAGGTCTTGCCCTTGAGCTTGCCGTAGCCGCCGTCGATCACGAGGCCGTGCTTGGACTTCAGGAGCTTGTTCAGCGCGGCGAGGTCGACGTTCAGGGTGTTGGCGAAGCAGTTGAGCGAGACGGAGCCGAAGCCTTCCTTGGGGAACAGCTTGAAGCCCTTCGCCAGGACCCAGTCGCGCACCGTCTTGTTCAGGCGGGCATGGCGGGCGTAGCGGGTTTCGAGGCCCTCGGCGTTGATGTCCTCGAGCTTGGACTTGAGGGCGTAGATGAGCGGGATGACGGGCGTGCTGGGGGTCATGCCGTTCTCGTGGTTCTTCTGGAACTCAAGCAGATCGAAATAATAGCCGCGGGTCTTGCAGAGGGCGGCACGCTCCAGGGCACGTTTCGAAGGCGAAAGCAGGGCGAGGCCCGGGGGCATGGCGAGGGCTTTCTGGGAACCGGTGATGAGCACGTCGATGCCGAGCTCGTCCTTCTTGATCGGCACCGCGCTGAAGGAGCTGACGGTGTCGACGATGCTGATGACGCCAGGGAAGTCGCGCAACACGGCCGCCAGGGCGGGCAGGTCGCTCATGCAGCCGCAGGAAGTCTCGTTGTGGATGAGCGTGACGACATCGTACTGGCCGGTGGCCAGCTCGGCGCGCAGGGCGGCGGGATCGACCGGCTGGCCCCATTCGGACTTGAGCGAGCCGGCGGCGAGGCCGCTGCGCTGGGCGACATCGAGCCACTTGTCGGAGAAGGCGCCGTTCATGCAGCAGAGGACCTTCTTCTGCGTGAGGTTCCGGATCGCGCCTTCCATCACGCCCCAGGCGCTGCTGGTCGAGATATAGACCGGGTCGGCCGTGAACATCAGGGATTGCAGGCCGGGCTGGATGGACTGGTACAGCGCCACGAAATCGGTGCTGCGATGACCGATCATGGGTTGCGCCATCGCGCGCAGGGTTTTCTCGGAGACGGCAATCGGGCCGGGGATGAAGAGTTTGTAGCTCATGTGATTTGGTGAAGCTGGTGTTGCATGTGGCAAAACCAGCAGCTAGCACAGACTCACAACCGCCCCTCTCACGCGTCAAAGACAATTTTGCTCATGCCCAACCGCTGGTTCCGTCATAAGGCCGATGAATTCGAGCAATTCGCCATAGATGTAATCATGGGCCGACGGGAAGGGACGCTGGCGATGCTGTTTGGAGCCTTTCTGCAGGTGTGTTCGTACCTGTTCAGCGGCATTGTGCAGCTGCGGCTGTGGCTCTATCGCAACCGCATCCTGCGCGACCAGCCGTTGGGTTGCCTGGTGGTGGTGGTCGGCAACCTCACCGTGGGCGGCACCGGCAAGACCCCGGTGGTGGAGAAGTTTGCCCGCGCCCTCCATGATCGCGGCCGCAAGGTCGCCATTCTCAGCCGGGGCTACAAGAGCAAGGCGCCGCCGATTTGGAAGAAATGGTGGTTCCTGCTGAACCACACCGAGGCTGCCCCGCCGCGCATCGTCAGCGACGGCCATCGGGTGTTGCTCGATTCCGAGGTGGCCGGTGACGAACCCTACATGCTCGCGCGCAATCTGCCGGGCGTCGTGGTGTTGGTGGACAAGGACCGCGTGAAGGCCGGTGCCTATGCGATCAAGCAGTTTGGCTGTGACACGCTCGTCCTGGACGACGGCTTCCAATATCTGCCGCTCAAAGGTCGGCTCAATCTGCTCCTCGTGGACAAGACCAACCCGTTCGGCAACGGGTACCTGCTGCCCCGGGGCATCCTGCGCGAGCCCATCAAGCACCTGAAACGTGCCTCGTATGTGTTTCTCACGAAGTCAAAAGGGGTGCGCGACGAGGAGCTCGAGGCCATGATCCGGCGTTTCAATCCGGAGGCGGAAATCATCGAGTGCGCCCACAAGCCGCAGTACCTGCAGCGGCTCGACAACGGGGAACGCCTGCCACTCTCGTCCCTGGCAGGGAGGCGGGTCGGGGCCTTCAGCGGCATCGCCGCGCCGGAAAGCTTTGAGGCTTTCCTGCGGGAAACCGGAGCCAAGCTCACCTTCACGCGCCGCTTTCTGGATCATCATCGCTTCACCTCCGACGACCTCACCACGGTCTATGCCGACGCCTTGGAGGCCAAGGTGGAGATGCTGATCACCACGGAGAAAGACGCGGTGCGGCTCGATCCCGCCCGCAAGATTCCCTTGCCCTGCTATTACCTGAGGCTGGAAATCGAGATCCTGCGGGGGGCGGCCGACTTTGACGAGGCGGTGGGCAAGATCTGCTTCCCGAACGGCACGCCCGCGGTGGCGTCGGCCACTCCGGTTTGAGCCGATTCGCCATTGATTCGCCGCGAGGCCGCCCTTTCCGGCGCACCAAAAAGGCAGTGCGGTGCCGGAAATGGGCTGGCAGGCGATTGCTCCCGCGAAGCTGCGGATCGAGATTTGGCCTTGCTCAGGGTTTGCCCGGGGAGCAGGCGGTCAGCCGACGCGGTGGAGTCGCCAATTCACGAGCTGCCTTTGGGATTGAACGCCTTCGGGCGGGCGTCGAATGTCGGGGCATGAGTGATCCCCGTTATTCCCAGCTGGCCGAGGTACTGACCGGCTTCTCCTGCAACCTGAAGAAAGGCGAACGCGTGCTGATCGATGCAATCGACGTGCCGGACGCCTTTGTCGTGGCGTTGGTGCGGGCCGCCCGGGCCCTGGGCGCCTTGCCCTACGTCAACCTGCAACGCGTCCGCCTCGCCCGCGAAATGCTCCGGGGCGCGACCAGCGAACAGTTTGAAGTGCTGGCTGAACTTGAGCTGGCCCGGATGAAGAAGATGGATGCCTACATTGCCGCGCGGGGCTCCAACAACATCTTCGAGACCTCCGACGTCCCGGCGGAGCGGGTGCAGATGGTGTCCAAGCTGATGCAGCCCGTGCAGGATTATCGGGTGAACAAGACGAGGTGGGTGGTCGTGCGCTGGCCTACGAGCGCCATGGCGCAGCAGGCCGGCATGAGCACCGAGGCGTTCGAGGACTTCTATTTCCGGGTCTGCACGTTTGACTACCGGCGTTACGGTCCGGGCATGGCGGCCCTGCAGACGTTGATGGAGAAGACCGACCGCGTGCAGATCAAGGGCCCGGGCACCGACCTTTCCTTTTCCATCAAGGGCATCGGCGCCGTAGCCTGCGGCGGCATCCGCAACATCCCCGATGGCGAGGTGTTTTCCTGCCCGATCAAGGACAGCGTCGAGGGTGTCCTGCAGTACAACGCCCCCACGGTCTACCTTGGCACGGCTTTCGACAATATCCGTCTCGTCTTCAAGAAGGGCAAGATCGTGGAGGCCACCGCCAACAACACGAAGCGCCTGAACGAGATTCTCGATACCGATGCCGGTTCACGCTACATCGGTGAGTTCGCGATCGGCTTCAACCCGCACATCACCGAGCCGATGCGCGACATCCTGTTCGACGAAAAGATCGCCGGCTCCTTCCATTTCACCCCGGGCAAGGCCTACGAGACCGCGGGCAATGGCAACCACTCGGTCGTACACTGGGACATGGTCTGCATCCAACGGCCGGAACACGGCGGCGGCGAAATCTGGTTCGACGGCAAACTCATCCGCAAGGACGGGCTGTTCGTCCTGCCGGCGCTGAAGAAGCTGAACCCCGCCGAACTCCTCAAGAAGGGGTAGGGCGGCGAGTACTTTCATCGCTTGTGGCGCGGAGCGAAGTCCGCGCCCTTCCACGCAACCCATGCCTGCCATACCCGACAACCTCGCCTTCGCCCAGTCCCTGCCGAAGACGGAGACGCATCTCCACCTAGAGGGCGCGTTGCCGCTGGAATTGCTGCGACGCGTGCGGCCGGAATTCGCCGAGCCGCCGCCCTCCTGGGCGAAGAACTTCAAGTTTCGCGATTTTGCGCATTTTGAGAAGGACCTGCTCGACATGGCCTTCTCGTGGTTCACGACGCCCGCGCGTTACCACGAGGCGGCCAAGGTGATCTTTGCGCGGCTGGCGGCGCAGAACGTGAAGTACCTGGAGACGAGCTTCGCGTCCGGGGTGATCGAATTCCTCGGTCTGGATGGTCGGGAAGTCCTGGGCGCCATCCGCGCCGCCGTGCCCGACGGGCTCGAGGTGCGCGTCTTTCTGGGCATTCATCACAATGGCGCCGGACCCAAGATGATGCCCGTGTTGGAACAGGCGCTTGGCTGGAGTGAACTCGCGGGCATCGACCTGCATGGTTTCGAGGACGCCCCGCTGGAACCGTGGACCGCGCCCTACTGGGAAGCGGCGCGGCGGGCGGGCAAATACACCAAGGCGCACGCGGGCGAGTTCATGGGGGCGGATTTCGTGAAGAGGATATTGGATGAACTGAAACCCCAACGTGTCGAGCACGGGGTGCGTTCGATCGAGAGTCCCGCGCTGGTGCAGGAACTGATCAAGCGCGGCATCGCGTTGGATATGTGTCCGATCAGCAACCACAAGCTCATGCCGGGGGTGAGCCTGGCGAACCATCCCATCCGCCGGCTGTTCGATGCGGGTGTCAAGGTGACGATCAGCACGGACGACCCGATCTCCTTCGGCAACCGCATCAACGATGAGTACGTGGCGCTGGCCGAGCGGAGTGGCTTCGACCGACGCGAACTCATCCAGATCGCGCGGAACGGCTTTGAGGTGGCCCTGATGCCCGAAGCGCAGAAGCGGCCGTGGCTGGAGCAACTTGGCGGGATGACGACCGGGTAGGGCGGCGAGGGGCGGATTGCTCGCACGACGGGATATTGCCCGTGAGACAGCTTGCAGGCGGTGGAATGCCGTGCAGCATGCGGCTTCCCTTGGCCTCCACCACCTACCAGATTCCTGAGACGCAACGCCGCGAACGCGCCGACAAGGTACTGGCCTCTGCGTTTCCCGAACACAGTCGCGCGGCCTTTCAGCGCGCGTTGGAGGCCGGGCTGGTCATGGCCGATGGCAAGGTCATTGAGCAAGCCAACGAGGTGCGCGGAGGCCAGACGCTGGAGTTCAGTTTCCCCGAGGTGGTTGCGGCCGAGATCAAGGCCGTCGATATCCCGCTCGAGGTGATCTATGAGGACAAGCACCTGATCGTGCTGAACAAGGCGGCCGGCATGGTGGTGCACCCGGGCGTCGGCACCGGCGAGGACACGATGGTCCACGCGTTGTTGTCGCATTGTGAAGGCGAGTTGAGCGGCATCGGTGGCGTGGAGCGTCCGGGCATCGTCCATCGTCTGGACAAGGACACCAGCGGACTGCTCGTGGTGGCAAAAAATGACGCCGCGCACCGGGCTCTGGCCGACCAGTTCGCTTCCCGGACCCTGCGCAAGGAATACCTGGCACTTATTTCCGGGGTGCCCAAGACCGAGAGTGGCAGCATCGACCGCAGCATCGCGCGTCACCCGGTGCACCGCCACCGCATGACCACGGGCGAAGGCGGCCGGCCATCGCGTACGGACTGGGCGGTGGAAAAGAAATTTGGCGAGGCGGCGGCTCTGGTCCGCTGCCGCATCCACACCGGTCGGACGCATCAGATCCGCGTGCACCTGAAATCGCTGGGGCATCCGTTGCTCGGCGATGCGACCTATGGGTGGAAACAGAACCCCGCGTTGCCGGTGCCGCCGCGGGTCATGTTGCACGCCGAGCACCTCGTGTTCAGTCATCCGGTCAGCGCCAAGGTGATGGACCTGCAGGCGCCGCTGCCAAAGGATTTCAAGCAGATGCTGGCGGCGCTCAAGAAGGTGAAGTAAGCTACGCTGGCCAAGGACGGGGTTGGAGGTGATCCCTGCACACCCCGGCGCTGCGCGCCACCCCTCTTCCTAGAGGGGATTTTAAGACCTTTGCAGCCGAAGTCCCCTTGGAAGAGGGGTGTGTAGCGATCGTCCCGGGATCAGCAGTCCCGGCTAGCGCCAAAGGCGATCCGCTCACATCTGATCCAGCGCCTCGGCCGCGAGGCCCCAGCGGAGGTTGTAGACGGAATGGACAAAGGAAGGGATGCGGGCCGCATTCGCGACGGCGAGCATGGTGACGATCGCGGCGGGAAACACATCGGCGCGGGCCGAGGGCAGTCCGGGAATCGCCTTGCGCTGGTCGAGGGACATCGGGGCCAGATAGTCCAGCATCCCGCCGATGGTTTCGACGCTGATCAACGGATCGGCGTCCTCCATCTTCTGTTGCTGTTGCGCGCCGAGGATGGCGCGGACGGTGCTCATGCTGCCACCGGTGAAGACGGCGGTGGGCGGGGTCTCCGCAAACTTGAAGCCGCTCTGTTTCAGTTCGGCGGTCGCATGGGCGGCGAGGGCGGCCAACTCCGCCTGCACGAGGGGGGCGCCGGGGTCCTTGATGAATTTTTCCGTCAGGCGGACGCAGCCCAGCTGCAGGCTCAGCTCCTGCTCAACCTTGCGTTGCTTGAACGAGAGGCATTCGAGGCTGCCGCCGCCAAGATCAAAGACGTAGAAATCCTGCAATTCCTCCAGTTCCGGGTCACAGGTGAGACCGCGGCCGATGTAGGAGGCCTCTTCCTTGCCGGACAGAATGCGGATGTCTTGCTTGGTGGCCGTCTTCACCCGCTGGCAGAAAGTCGCGCCGTTGGACGCGTCGCGCACGGCGCTGGTGGCGACGAGAATGGTCCGGCGCACGCCAAACTCGGCCACTTCGGAAACGAGTTCGCGCACGGCCCCGAGCCCGCGGGTCATGCCGGCTTCGCTGAGCTTGGGTTCGGTCTCGCTGATACCCGCACCGATGCGGGCGTCGAGGGTGCGGTTCTTGAGCACGCGATACTGCCCGGTCGCGGCGCGGGCCACGACCAGCATCTTGATCGAGTTGCTGCCGATATCGATGACGGCGACACGAGGAGGAATTGCCATGCAGCTATGGCCACAAAAAGGCGCAAAAGGCGCAAAGACAAAAGCGCTCAAATCGGAACAATCAAACAGGTGCTGACCGCCGCCCTGGCCGGTGGTCAGATTATCTTGGGCTCATAACCACGGAATTCGGGATCAGCCAAGGCAACTTCGAGTATCTGCAAGCTAAGAACCAGCAGTTTGTCGTCATCCGAAAAACAAGGTGCGCCGGAAGGCAATGTGTAATGAACATAGGCGTCGCCTTTGCGCTCATCGAACGTGTACCCATCACGACGATCAGTCTGAAAGAGAAACCTCCGATTCCTAACTGTGACATCAATGTACCATCCCAAGTTGTCTGCTTTTGCGAAAATGCTTTCCAAGACAATACCCTTGCCCGTGCACATGAGCAGGAATTTCTTCTCCAGTGCGGATGTACTGAAGTTCGCCATGGGTCGAAAAGCAGAAGTGCGTTACAAAGTGAAATCCTTCGGGGCGATCAGGACGACGAATTCGCCCTTGAGGCTGCCGGCGAGGAGCTTCGTCTGCACTTCGGAGGCGAGGCCGATGTGAAAGGTCTCGTGGAGCTTGGTGACCTCCTTGGCGATGCAAACGACGCGGTCCGGCCCCAGCACCTCGACGATCTCGGCGGCAAACTTGTCAATCCGGTGACAGCTTTCGTAGAGGGCGAGGGTGTAGTCGAAATCGCGATACTTCGTGAGAAAGTTGATGCGGGCGGCGGACTTGGGCGGCAGGAAGCCGGCGAACAGAAAGCCATTGGTCGGCAGCCCTGCGGACGACAACACGGCCGTGAGGGCACAGGGGCCGGGAACGGGGACCACCGGCAGATTGCGACGGCGGCAGGCCCGGACGATGCGGAAACCGGGGTCGCTCAGGCCGGGGGTGCCGGCGTCACTGACCACGGCGACGGATTTGCCGGACGCGATGAATTCAGCGAGCCGTTCGGCGGCCTCGGTCTCGTTGTGTTCGTGATAGGGCGCCAGTTCTCGATGAAGCCCGAGCCGGGTCAGCATGTTTCCCGTGGTGCGGGTGTCCTCGCAGGCCACGAGATCCACCGCTCCCAAAATGGCGCGGGCGCGCTCGGTCAGGTCCGCCAGGTTGCCGATGGGCGTGGCCACCACGTAAAGGTGACCGGGCAAGGGCGTCAGCGAAGGATTGACGGCTGGCGCGTTCATGCCGGCAGGACTACGGCCGCAGCGGGAGGCTGCTTAGTTGCCGGTCATGCCCGGGATACGGCCTTCCCAGGAAGCGGGACGGCTCCACGGAATGGACGAATCCTGCTGGTTGCCCGTGCAGCCGGAGAGGCCGATGAGGGCAAAAGCGAGCAGCAGGAGGGCAACGAGTGATTTGCGGGAGGAGGACATGTCTGGAATGGGTAATACGACAATCAGGTGGGTCTGCAACTGCCGTTTGTGATGGGATGCTTAATCGGCCCGATGGTTCCGTGCGCTCACGCTTTCCAGGCGTAAGTCGAATCGGACCAGGGCTTGCGCACGGTCTTGACCACCTTGCTGCCCGGGTTGGCGGCCATGTGTTCCAAAACCTTGAAGATGAGCTCGGTTTGGCCGGGCTGATCCAGCTGGGCGGCCAGGGTCTCGGCCGTGAACTCCCGGCCGTTGGCGGCCTGGAGGGCGGCGGCCATCTTCAGCTTGAGGGCAATGACGCTGCCGGCGGCCTTCTTGCCGGCTTCGACGCCGGGCTGATGGTAGGCGTTGATACCGACCAAGGAGGCATAGAAACCAACCGCACGCTCGTAGAGGGCGATCAGTTGTCCCAGCGAACGCGGGGACACCTCGTTGACGGTGATGGTGAGGGAGTGACGATTCTTCTCGCTCAGGGCGTCCCGGGTACCCAGGAAAAAGCCTTGGAGGAAATCACCACTGGTCACCCCCGGCTCGACCTCCATGGAGTCGTCACCGGCGCGGTCCTTGAGGACCTCGATGAACGTGACGAAGAAGTTGTTCACGCCCTCGCGGAGCTGCTGCACGTAGGCGTGCTGGTCGGTTGAGCCCTTGTTGCCGTAGACAGCGATACCTTGGTTGACCAGGTTGCCGGCGAGGTCGAGCTCCTTGCCGAGGGACTCCATCACGAGCTGCTGGAGATAGCGGGAGAAGAGGAGGAAACGGTCCTTGTAGGGCAGCACGACCATGTCCTTGGTCCCGCGGCCGTCGGTGGCCCAATACCACATGAGGGCGAGGAGGGCGGCCGGGTTGTCCTTCAGGGTTTTCTTGCGCGTGACCTCGTCCATGGCGGCGGCACCGGCGAGCATCTGGTCGATCTTGATGCCTTGCAGGGCGGCGGGCAGGAGGCCCACGGCGCAGAGCTCGGAAGTGCGTCCGCCGACCCAATCCCACATCGGGAAACGGGCCAGCCAGCCTTCCGCGATGGCAACCTGGTCAAGCTTGGAGCCCTCGCCGGTGACGGCGACAAACTGCTTGGTGTGGTCGAGACCGGCGGCCTTGAAAGCGGCCTGCGCCTCGAGCATGCCGTTGCGGGTCTCGGCGGTGCCACCGGACTTGGAAATGACGATGACGAGGGTCTGTTTGAGGCGGCTGCCGAGCTCCTTCAGCACGTAGTCCATGCCGTCGGGATCGGTGTTGTCGAAAAAGGAGACGCGCATGCGGTCGCGACCTCCCTTGAGGCGACCGAGGGCATGGCTGACGAGTTGCGGACCGAGCGCCGAACCGCCGATGCCGATGACGAGGACTTCCTTGAATTTGCCAGCCGGGGAAGCGATCTCGCCCTTGTGGATCTTGGTGGTGAACACCTTGATAGCCTCGAGCGTCGAGGTGATCGCGTTGCGAAGTTCCGGGGTGGGGGCCAGATCGGCGTTGCGGAGCCAATAGTGACCGACCATGCGCTTCTCATCGGGATTGGCGATGGCACCGCCTTCCAAGGCTGCCATGTCGGCAAAGGCCTGCTGGAGCTTCGGCTGCATGGACTGCAGAAAGTCGTCCGGGAAAGGCATGCGGCTGATGTCGAGCGACAGGCCGAGACGGGCGTTGGTGTAGTAGAGCGACTTGAAGCGTTCCCATGTCATAGTCTTGAAGGGATAAGCCAGTACTCAGGAAGGGGCTAGCCCGAAAACGGGATAATTGCGGCATAGGGGATCACAGAAACGGAAGCGTGCCCTGCAACCGGGTGCGGGCCAACTTGCGGTCGATTGTCGCGGAATGTACCGGGCGCGGACTCCGGAAAAAAGAGATCTGGGATCACGGAAATTTGTGGATTGCCAGCGGACGACGCAGCCGCGTTCACTGGGGGGCTTAAAGCATGGCATTTGATCTCAAGCGCGTTTTGAAAGTGATGCTGTTCTCATCGAACGGTCCGCTTTCGGTGAAAGACATCCAGACGGCGGTGAGCCGTTTCCACGAACAGGCCTCCAGCCTGCCATTGGAGGAGTCGACGACTGAGGGCACGGAGCCGGCAGGAGAGACCGTTCCGGCGGAAGCTCCCGTGGTCGGCGGTGAAGCCGCCCCTGCCGTGGTCATGCCGGTCGAGGATGACGAATTTTACCGCGAGGTGCCCACGCTCGTCACGACCGCGCAGATTCGCGAAGCCATGGACACCATCGGGCTCGAATTGAAAGCGGCTGACAGCGAGATGGTGCTCATCGAGGGATCCACCGGCTGGCGCCTGGCAACCCAACCGCGGTTCGCGCGCTGGGTCCGGTTGCTCCGCAACGAGCCGCCACCGGTCCGGCTGAGCGCATCGGCCTTGGAAACGCTGGCCGTCGTCGCCTACCGCCAACCGGTCACCCGGGCGGAAATCGAGCAGATTCGTGGCGTTTCGGCCGATGCGGGCCTGGCGAAGCTCATGGAACGCGATCTCGTGTACATCGTCGGACGCGCCGACCTGCCCGGTCGGCCGATTCAGTACGGGACCACGGACGCCTTTCTGGAATTTGTGGGCATCAAATCACTCGACGAGCTGCCGGCTTCCGACGTGCTGTCGCCGCGGCAGATTGACGCCTGGCTGCAGACTTCCGCCAATCCGCGCGCCGCGGGAGACTCCGACATGGGGCTGGATGAAACGGAAGAGGATCAGCTGGCCCTGCAGGAGACGCCTGCTCCGGTGACACCTGTTTCCGACCAGCCCGAGGCAGAAACGAAACCGGAAACTCCGGTCGAATCCTGACCAGCGCCTACTCCCGGCGTGCCGGGTGGGCGATCGAGGCTCCGAACGGGTATTCCCGTCTAGCGAGCCCGGGCAAAGTAGAGCGCGATCACGCCCAAGCCAAGCAGGGCAAAGGCGGCGAAAAAGTAGATCAGGCAGCCCCGCTTGACCTCACCGCGCACGGTGCGGCCGTCTTTCTGAAATTTCTTGATGAGCTCGTCCGCATCCGCAGGCGCCAAGGGCGCCACCGGCGGCACGGGCGCGTTCGCCGTTGCGGGCTTGGCTGCAGGCGTGGTGGGCGCCGCCTGGCCGGAGGCGGACTTCTCTCGCTCGATCTCACGGTCCAGCCAGGCCAGTTGTTCCTGCGCGAGAGCGCGCTGTCGCTGAAGATCGGATAGCCGGTCGGACATGGCGTCAGTGAGGCGGAAAACACCGGGACGGGCAAGTGGGATGGT
>Ga0066410_1000347_pt1 | contig 13882 bp, 9 predicted proteins | sample LakWasMet14_LOW5_2_FD_59497 | JGI IMG/M metagenome (GOLD analysis project Ga0066410, IMG submission 59497) | Freshwater sediment methanotrophic microbial communities from Lake Washington under simulated oxygen tension - Sediment Metagenome 14_LOW5 | ecosystem: Environmental > Aquatic > Freshwater...
CAATTCCGTTGGTATTAGTTTAAATAAAATACATAAATCAGCTTTTTTTATCTCAAATTTTCGCTTATTTTGCAATGAAATATTGTCTTGCAAATAGTTGTAAATACTCGTCTTTTATTGCCTAATAAATTAGATGGCATTGGTTGGTTCAGTTATCAAACGCTTAAGCGTATAACTCAAAATAATCCTGATGTGCATTTTGTTTTTTTGTTTGATAGAGATTATTCTGATGAGTTTATTTTTTCGGATAATATTACACCAATGGTGTTAGGTCCTCAAGCTCGTCATCCATTTTTATATTACGCTTGGTTTCATTGGTCGGTAAAATCAATATTAAATCGCTTACAGCCTGATTTGTTTTTGTCGCCCGATGGTTTCTTATCTCCTGGTGCAAAATGCAAGCAATTGCCGGTTATTCACGATATTAATTTCTTTCATAATCCACAAGATTTAAAATCATTAACGAGTAAATATTACAACCACTTTTTCCCTAAGTATGCCAAAACTGCTACTCGCATTGCTACAGTTTCGGAGTATAGTAAGCAAGATATTTCAACACATTATTTAATTAACCCTAATAAAATAGATGTTGTTTATAATGGGATTAACGATGGCTTTAAATCATTAGGTGAAAGTGAGCAACAAAAAGTAAGAGAAAAATATTCGCAAGGAAAACCGTACTTTTTATTTGTTGGTTCTCAAAGTCCACGCAAAAATTTAAATCGTTTAATTGCAGCGTTTGATGTGTTTAAACAACAAACACAGTCTGATTACAAATTGGTATTAGTTGGCGCGGTTTATAGTAACGAAGGAGACGTAAAACGTGTTATTGATAAATCGCAATACAAACAAGATATTGTTTTTACCGGGCGCCAACCGCAAGAAGAGTTAGAGCAAATTATGGCAAGTGCATTTTCTTTAGCATTTGTTCCATACTTTGAAGGATTTGGTATTCCTTTGGTAGAAGCCATGCAGTGCCAAATACCTATTATCAGTAGTAACACTACTTGTATGCCCGAAATAGCAGGTGATGCAGCCATTATGGTAAATCCGTTTGAGGTAAATGATATAGCTAGAGCAATGACGGAGTTGTATCAAAATACAGCATTAAGAAATCAATTAATTGAAAATGGAAAACAACGTAAAGATTTGTTTTCTTGGGATAAATCAGCTAACCTTTTATGGGATAGCATTACTAAAAGTCTATCATGAAAACGCCAATTAGTAAATCGGCATTTATGAAGGCAGAGCAATGTCTTAAGCATTTTTATTTATATAGAAATCATCCCAACTTAAAGGACAGAATTTCAAAAGAAAAACAATTTATTTTTCAACGAGGAACAGATATCGGTATTTTAGCTCAACAATTATTTCCCGGTGGCATTGATGTTACGGCTGATGAAAAACGTAATCAGTTAGTGTTTGCCGAGAAAACAAAAGAGTTAATTGCACAAGGAGTAAATACTATTTACGAAGCAACTTTTATTTATAATGATTTGTTGGTAATGGTTGATATTCTTAATAAAGAAGATGGTAAATGGATTGCGTATGAGGTGAAAAGTTCGTTGAAAATTACTGAGACTTATGTTAAAGATGCATGCTTTCAGTATTTTGTGATTAAAAATTGTTTACCTGATTTAGTGGATTTTAATTTATTGACATTAAACTCAAGCTATGTTTTAAATGGCGATTTAGATATTAAACAATTATTTAAAACGACCTCTATTTTAAAAGATGCCACTAAAAATTTAAGTTATTTTACGTTTAAAACACAAGTAGCAAAAGAAACTTTAGAGAAAGGAAAAATTCCAAATATAGAAGTTGGTACTCATTGCTTTCAGCCATACGATTGTGATTTTTTAGGTTTATGCTGGAAAAGTATTAATGAAGATAATTCAATTTTTGCGCTTGGAAAACAGTCAAAGCAACAGTTGTTTGATTACTATAATAGTGGTGTGAAAACGATCAATGATATTGATAGTACAACATTAAAAAAAGAAATTGCTATACAGATTACTGCAGTAAAAACACAACAAGAACAGTTTCATGTAAAAGAAATAAAAGAGTTTATTTCAAGTATTAAAACATCATGTTGCAGTTTAGATATTGAAGTGTGGATGGCAGCATTACCTTTTTATCAGGGCACCAAGCCGTTTCAACAAATCCCGTTTTTGTTTTCAATGGTATATTTAGAGGATAGTAAATGGGTTAAAAAAAGTCATTTTAAATCAATAGAAACAGACAATAGATTAGAGTTTTTAGAGGCAATTATTTCGCACACTCAACCATTCGAAACGATATTAATGTATGATAAATCGTTAGAAGAAAATGTGCTTAATCAATTAGCAGTTGTATATCCTGAATATCAAATTAAAATACAGGAATTAAAATCTAAAATTGTTGATTTAGCTGAGCTCATCAAACAAGGTAATTATTATCATCCTTCCATGAAGGGTAATTTTAGTTTAAAGAGTTTAGCCCCAATTATTCATTCTGATACTAATTTTGACAAACTTGATATTCAATCCGGTATTAGTGCCATGTATATTTACGAAAGTATGCTGTTAATGAGTAATGATATAGAAAAAGAAACTATTAAAGCTCAATTAATTGAATACTGTGAAATGGATGCCTTGGTTACGTATCAATTATTGAATTACTTGAAAGAAAAAATTAATTAGTTATTTCTGATTTGAAACAATTAATTATCATAGTAACAACTTGTTTATCTTTTTTATTGCAAGCGCAAGTTAAAGACACCTCTAAAAATGTAAAATACTTAGCCATTCCTGTTTTATTTCGAACTCCCGAAACCGGTTGGGCATACGGACTATCAGCTTCTGCTAATTTTAAAACAACATACAGAAGCGATACTTTAACTAGAACGTCAGTCATAACAGCTTTGGGTATTTTTTCTCAACGCGAACAAAATGTACAAGGTATTGATGCAACTATTTATTTCCCTAAAGAAAAATACATTCTATACTTTCAATCATCTCATAGTTATTTTCCCGATAAATTTTGGGGAATAGGAAACAACACCAAAAATACTAACGAAGAAAAATATGCATTTGAGCAATTGGTTGTTTCCCCTCATTTAAAACGCAGAGTATTTAAGCGTCTGTTTATTGGTGCGATAGCTGATTATCAAAATATTTTAAAAGTTAATTACAAAACAGCTAGTTTATTTGATACGCTTAATTTTATTGGTAAATCACCATATCAGGTTTCGGGTTTTGGTGGCAGCATTAGCTACGATACACGTAACTATGCATTTTGGCCAACAAAAGGTTTTTTTGCACAAACTCAATTTACGGCATATAATAAGGGCTTTGCATCTGATTATACGTTTCAAAAATGGATGACAGAACTAAGGTTATTTGTGCCATTATTTAAAGGTCATGTTTTAGCAACTCACTTATATAACTGTTCAACATTTGGTAGTACGCCCTATCGTTCATTGGTTTCAATGGGCGGTCAGGGAAATTTAAGAGGTTTTTATCAAGGACGTTTTCGAGATAAATCGATGTATTCGGGCATAATAGAGTATAGAGCGCATTTGTTTTGGAAAATAAGTGCTGTAGCTTTTGTAGGAGGGGGTGATGTGTATAGCGATTTTAATAAGGTTAACTTTAATGCACTAAAATACAGTTATGGCGCAGGTTTAAGACTATCTGTTCTCGAAAAAGAAAAACTTAATTTACGCATAGATTATGGCTATTATGATAAGTATAATAGCGGTTTTTACTTTACCGTAGGAGAGTGTTTTTAGTGTAAACTTTTAACATTCTTTAGTTCATAGTTTCTTCTCTTATCACCTTTAATTTCCCATTAGCACATTAACTTTAATGCATATAAAATATTAAGGTAAATCATGTCTAAAATTAAAGTCGGAATTATTTTTGGTGGTCGTTCAAAAGAGCGTGAAATTTCATTTGCTGGCGGAAGAACAGTTTATGATAATTTAAATAAATCTGTTTTCGAAGCCATTCCATTGTTTGTTGATTCGTTTGGTAATTTCGTTTTGTTAGATTGGAATTTTGTTTACAAAGGAACTATACGCGATTTTTATCCGCCGGTTGAGTTTATACCTTCCGAAAATACCGATTTTCAATATTATGCTGAGAATTTAGGGAATCTTTCTCAGGAGCAACAAGATGCGATGCTTTCTAAACTTGGTAAGAAAATCGAAGTAAATCAATTAGCATCATTAATCGATTTTGCATTTTTGGCTTTACATGGTCCTTATGGCGAAGATGGTCGTTTACAGGGTTTATTAGAGTATTTACAAATCCCATATTCAGGTAGTGGTATTTTACCTAGCGCCATTGGTATTGATAAAAGTATTCAAAAACAATTAATGATTAGGGCAGGATTTAATAGTCCTAAATTTTTCACGATTGATAGAAACGATTGGATAAGCGGAAATATTAAAGGTGTTTGGGAAAAAGCAAAAGAAGAAATTGGTTTTCCTATGGTTATAAAACCTGCAAATCAAGGTTCTTCAATTGGCGTGTCAATTTTTAATCACGATAATCATCATGATTTTATGGCAGCAGTAGAGAAAGCCTTTTTTACAAAATGGATGTCGAGTGAGGATTGGTTGAAATTGTCTGATAAAGAAAAAATTGATTTTGTTCGCACGCTATCAGATATCCGCGAAGGAATTGGTATGCCAATTAAGTTAAATGTTAGCCTGAGCGGAGTCGAAGGCAACGTGCAAATTTTCTACAATCAATACGAATTAATTGCTTTCTTAAACAACAACTGTTCAAAAGCAGAAGGTTTTGTGCTTGAAGCCTTAGATGGTGAAAGCACGGTTATCATTGAAGGATTTATTGATGGTAAAGAATTTTCGTGCATTGTTTTAGAAGATACTGATAATCATAATCAAGTAATTGCATTACCTCCAACTGAAATAAGAAAAGGTAAAGAATTGTTTGATTATCGCAGTAAATATTTACCGGGTTTGTCACGAAAAATTACACCGATTGATTTGCCTGATGCGGAAATTAACGCTATAAGAAAAGAATGTGAACGCTTGTTTACTGAATTATGTTTTGATGTGTATGCACGTATTGACGGTTTCTTGAGTAAAGACGGACGTATTTTCTTAAACGATCCAAATACCACATCCGGTATGATGCCGTCATCATTTTTCTTTCATCAAGCTGCTGAAATAGGTTTAACACCATCTCAGTTTTTAACTTATATAATTCGTACTTCATTAAGTAAACGAATTAAAAACAGCAAAGGCGCTAACAGTTATGAAAGAGTTTTAAGTCAATTAGATGCATTTTTACATAACGAAAAAAATGCACAGTCACACAAAACTCCTGTTGCAGTTGTTTTAGGTGGTTACTCTTCAGAGCGTCATATTTCTGTTGAAAGTGGAAGAAATATTTTTGAAAAATTAGCTTCTTCCGAAAAATATGCTCCCTTGCCAATATTTTTAACCGGTAAAACAGACCAACATTTGTTATACCAAATTCCTATTAATGTTTTATTAAAGGATAATGCAGATGATATAAAAGATAAAATCGATCATTGGAAAATCCATCCTGTTGTAAAACAAATTATTGAAGAATGTAAAGTGATTACTGAAAAATATGGTTCGCCAAACAATTTAGTTGCACCAAAATTACTTTCTTATCAAGATTTAGCTAAAGAAGTAAAACAAGTATTTATTGCATTACATGGTCGCCCGGGCGAAGATGGCGCCGTGCAAGAGCAATTAGAAAAAGTAGGATTAACGTATAATGGTTCGGGTAAAGAAAGTTCTTCAATTACTATTGATAAATACCGTACAAACGAAATCTTATTGAATAATGGTTTCTTAGTTGCTAAGCATTGTTTGATTTCAAATAACGATTGGAATTCAAATAAAAATGGAATTAAAGAAAAATTACAAAACGAATATAGTTATCCGTTAATAGCAAAACCAGTGGATGATGGATGTAGTAGTGCGGTTAAAAAAATAAAATCGTTTGAAGAGTTTGAAGCTTTTGCAACTCTTATTTTTCGTCAGTCGGAAGAGTTTGACGCCAAAGCAGCAGAAACATTGCATATTAAGCCTAAAGAAGAGTTTCCTCAAAAGCAAGTTGTTTTAGTAGAAGAGTTAATTTCTAAAAATGGAGCTAAACATTTCTTAGAGATAACAGGAGGCATGTTAACTAAATTTAATGCTAAGGGAGAACTTGAGTATGAAGTTTTCGAAGCTTCAGAAGCTTTAGCAGAGGGTGATGTTTTGAGTTTAGAAGAGAAATTTTTAGCAGGGCAGGGACAAAACATTACTCCGGCTCGTTATTCGAGAGATTTAAATGAGCGACAGTTAATTTCCAATAAAGTTAAAGAGACACTAGGCGCTGCCGCAAAAGTATTAAACGTTGTAGGATACTGTCGTATTGATGCTTTTGTGAGAATATTCGATGTAAATAAAGTAGAAGTAATATTTATTGAAGTGAATTCATTACCGGGTATGACACCGGCTACATGTATTTATCATCAGGCGGCGATTAATGGTTATAAACCTTACAATTTTATTGACAATATTTTAGAATTCGGAAAGCAAAAAGAAAAGATTACAGCGTAGATTTTGAATTTCTAAAGTTTGGCTAATCAGTCGTTTATCGAATTCTAAATAAATTTAGGATCATCTTTTTTATTGCTTTTTACCCACTTTTTAACTGACTTTAATCGCGGAAAAGATGCCTCGTAAAGTTTTGTTAATCAGTATTTTATGTGTTTGTTTAACATCCTGTAAACATGAAATAAACATTTAGCAAACCGATTTTCAACATGTTTTGGTAGTTTTTCTGTAGTTTATTCGTCTAATAAATTAGTTTATTAACAATTTAGCTCATACCTTTGTTGATAACTCTAAATTCGTGTATCATGTTTGAAATTTTAAAAAGCTTCGAGAGTAAATTTGGTTCTTTAAAGAAAAAAGGACTACGTATAGAAGGTTTATCAATGATAGATCCAAAACGTAAGAAGCATGTTATCATGATATCTAAACCTTTTTTATTTGATAATCGTCAATTACCTAAGGTTTTTGAAGGATTGGAAATTAAATCGAAAATTGAAGGCGGTTTACCGGAAGAGTTTAAAATTGAAAAAGAGGCTATAAAAAAAGATTATTTATGGGCACCTAACAAATTCGAAAAATTTGTTGATCGTTGTTCTGAAGACATTAAGAAACAATTTGGAAATCCAAATATGTCTCGGCAGGAGATGTTAGATGCACTAGCTTTTGGAAGTTTCGAAGAACATAAAAAGAAAACTAAAACATTAATTGCTGAAGGTAAAATTCCGGCAATTAGTTTAAATTAAGATAAAGGCAATTACTAGGGTATAATTAAGGGTTAACTTTTTTAAATTGCTTGTAAATCCTCTCAGAAATGAGAGGATTTTTTTGTGCAATGCATTTAATATTTATCGTTTTTTAACCGTGTAAGTCCTATATTTACGCTACTTTTAAAACTGTGGAAAAAACTGTCGATCAAATAAAAGCACCAATTAGTTCTCAAATGGATGAGTTTGAAATAAAATTCAAACAATCCATGAAAAGCAACGTGCCTTTGCTTGATAAAATAACAGGATACATTGTTAAGAGAAAAGGAAAACAAATCCGTCCGATGTTTGTGTTTTTAAGCGCACAATCTGTGGGGCAAATCAATGATAGTTCTTATCGAGCAGCTTCGTTAATAGAGTTGTTGCACACTGCAACTTTAGTGCATGATGATGTGGTTGATGATAGTAATGAACGCCGTGGCTTTTTTAGTGTTAATGCGCTTTGGAAAAATAAAATTGCTGTTTTAATTGGCGACTTTTTATTATCAAGTGGTTTGTTACTTTCATTAGATAATGACGATTTCCATTTATTGAAAATTGTAAGTAATGCCGTTCGCGAAATGAGTGAGGGAGAGTTGCTACAAATTGAAAAAGCTCGTAAGCTCGATATCTCAGAAGAAGTATATTTTGAAATCATTACTAAAAAAACAGCTACTTTAATTGCAGCTTGCTGTGCGGCCGGTGTGGCATCGGTTACTAACGATAAGGGACAAATTGCTTTGTTTAAAGATTTTGGAACTTATACTGGTATTGCTTTTCAAATTAAAGATGACTTGTTTGACTTTGGTGACGATACTTCTATTGGAAAGCCTACAGGTATTGATATCAAAGAAAAGAAAATGACCTTGCCTCTTATTTTTGCATTAAACAATAGTACTTGGTTAGAGAAAAGACGAATCATCAACATCGTTAAAAATCACAACGACGATCCTAAAAAAGTATCAGAAGTCATTCAGTTTGTGGTTGATAAAGGCGGTTTAAAATATGCCGAAGATGTCATGCATCAATATAAAAACAAAGCTTTAGATTTATTAGCGAAAGTTCCTGATAGCCCATCTAAACAAAGTTTAATACAATTAGTTAATTATTCAATTGAACGAAAAAAATAATTTTATGCGTAATTCTTTTGTGTTATTTACAGCGTTATTTGCTGTTGTAGTTTTAATGTTTACAAACTGCCAAAGCGCAGCCGAAAAAGCAGAGCAGGCAAAACAAGATTCTATTAAACAAGCCTTGATTAATGATTCTTTAAAAATAGTTGAGGAGTTAAAAAAGTATGCCATTCAACCGCCAAGTCCGGATTATTCTGGAGATTACGTTGAAAAATATGATAACGGTGTTGTGAAATTCACAGGGTATTTCCGTTTTGGTCAGCGCCACGGTCAATGGTTGGCCTTTTATGAAAATGGTTTAAAATGGAGTGAGTGTTTTTATGATAAGGGTAATAAGCACGGCGCATCGGTTGTCTATTTCCCTAACGGTCAAGTTCAATACTCCGGTTGGTATAAAAATGATTTAAAAGATAGTTTGTGGACTTTTTATAACGACCAAGGCAAACAACTTGAAAAACGTGCGTTCAGAAACGGTGAAGAAACCGGTTTAACGGAGTAAGCAATTATTACATGATGTATTGTTTTCTAATTTGTATGGCTTCAGCAAAACTAAGGTTGTGTATTTTCGAATCGAGCCAAGCATAAAAATTAAAAAACTCTAAGGCATTTTTTTCATACTTATCTTTAAATACTTTCATAAGCTCTGCTTTAAATTTTTCGTAGGTTTCTTTTTGCTTGCTATCGCGTTTTGATAATGCAATTTTCTTGAAATAATCTAAAAATACTGCTTCAAATTTATATTGCTTTTCTTGCTGACTAAAAAAGCGAGTGCTTGATTTATAGATATAGGTTAGTAAATCATCATTGCCCAACTCAAAATGAATAATCAAATTCAATAGCTTGGCAATTCTAATGGTGTCTTGTCGTAAATCATCATAGTTTGTATTAATGATTTTATTTAACCAATGTAGTGCTTTATTGTATTCGCCAACACCAAAGTAAACAGAGCTAATTGTGTGATAAATTCTTACTAATTCTTCGTTATTAATTTTACTTTCGTATTTGTCTAAACCTTTTATAACATAAGGAATAATGTGTTTGGCTTTATCATATTGTCCGATATATGAATACAATAGCAATTCGGTGATATAGGATTGGGTAAATATGGAAATTTGTAAATCAATAGCCTTAAACATTTCGTTTAATGATAGGGATTTAAGTTTGTCAATTACTTTAAAACCATCGTTGTATTGTTTTTTAATAGCACAGTATCTAACTAAAAAGCCATGAGCAAGAATGTAGTAATTAGGCATTTCTGAAATCATTTGAGGTGTATTTTCCATCTCAATAATTAATTCAGAAAAAGAAGTATTCATCTCTTCAATCTCATTTAAAAGACGATGACCTAATCCAATAGTAAATAAATAAATGAATTTCGCTTTGTTTGAAAGAAAACCTTGTTTGTCAGCAATGTGTTTGGTTTCTTTTATAATACTGCTTATTTCAGCCACATCTTCTTTGCTGCGAGCAATCATTAATTTGGATGAAAGGCTGTTTAATTTTGCAACTTGAATATCAATAGCTGCATAGTTTTCAATTTTATTAAATACGTTATTTTCTTCTTCAATAAGCTCATCTATTGTTTTATAGTTGATGTCACCAAAGTGGGCTTCCATGTCAATTAAAACTTTTTCAAGCTCAATTATTTCTAGCAAGCTATAAAATAACTCGTAATCATAAGCTTGTTTTTTAATTAAGCTTAATTGTTTTCGTGATTGTTTGTATAACGATTTATTGAAAAGTAACTGAATGTTTTTAATGTCTTCATCAATTCGGGCACTGGCTATAGTATCTTGTCGATGCCAGCGCAAGCTTTTTAGAATATGATGCAGAAGTTGATTTTTTTCAGAAGCAAAGTGTTGAACAAAAATTTCATTTTTGAAATGCTGTTTCACATTTTCTTCATCATATAAATCTTGCTTTTGTATATAGTTAAACAACTTAATATAGTTTTTGTCACCTTGTTGCAGCGATGACATTAACTTGAATTTTTTCTCCTCTTCGGGAGTTAACGATTTTATTAAATCAAATAATTGGTTTGTTGGTTTCATGATTTAATAGTTTAGTTTAACCAAGCTTTAGCATATTTTTTTTGCATCAAAGTATCCATTGCAACTCCTTTTACTTTTGCGTCTACATATGTTTCAATGTCAAAATAGAAACTTACATTTTTTTCGTTAGGGTCTTTCATAGTAGTTTCTAAATCTTTTTTAAAGCTCATGAAAATATGTTTTTCATTGTCTTTAGCCGATATTTTTAACTCAGAAAGTTTTTCGAAATATGATAAAATTAATTTTTCGGTTTTAAATATAGAGTCCTTGTTTTTGTAGAAATCTTTTAATGATGATATAGTATAGCCTAATACTTTAAAATTATTAAGCTCATATAATAACCCAACATTTATAATACGAGCAAACGATTGTAAATCTTGTCTTAATAATTTATCGCCCTCACTCAATATTTTTGTTATATAATCGTATGCGAGTTTATAATTACCCGCGTAGGTATGCATGATAGCAATATTATAGTAAAATATTAGCACCTCTTCTTTGTTAATTTTATCTCTGAAGGTTTTTAGGCCTTTTTCAATTTCATTTATTATATCACAAGCTTCTTTAAACCGACCACTATCAGTATAAGTTATTAATTCGGCATTATAAGTTGATGTGAAAATTTTAAGTTGTAAATCGGTTGTGTTAAATGCTTTGAGGTTCGCTTTACTTCTTAATTGTTTTATATATAAGTGACAAGTCCTAAATTTTTGTTCCTCGTAAGCAATACTAATAAGGTTGTTAATAGCTGTTAAGTAGCGCTTTGGCATTTCTTCTGTAAGTTCCGGCTGATTATCCATGATTTCAATTAAGGCATGGCATTCCTTTTCTCTTTGTGTGTTATCTCGTTTTCTCGAAAATAAAATTAAGCGACAGTGATGGTAAATTACTAATGCTTTATTTGATTTAATTAAATTTTCTTTTTTAAGAAGTGGAGAGTTTAAGTAAGAGTCAACAGTATTAAAATCACTTTTAGTTTTTGCTTTAATGCTTTCTCTTGTCATTAAATTTATTTTTGAAAATAATAGGGAGTATTCTCCTAGATTTCTTGCTTTCTCTATGACATCCTTCTCTTCTTTAACTAAATTTTCAATACTATTATTTTTTATGTTGAATTGAGTTTCGATGGTAATCAACATTTTTTCTAAACTAATTAACTCAAGTATTGAATGAAAACGCTCAAAGCGATACGCTTCTTGCTTTTGTTTGTTTAAAATTTTACGACATTGTTTGTATTGTGCTTTATCAAATAAATTTAAAATGTTGGTGATTTCATCTTTAATAAGAAATGCAGCATTACTCTCGGCACTAAATGCTCTTAAACATTGTAAAATAAAGTTGTACAAGGTTTCTGATAAATGACTGTTGCCTTGTAAATTATCAAGTTTCGTTTTTGATTTTTTGGTAAATATTTCTTCCTTAAAATCTTCTTCAACTTCAATGTTATTAAAAAGAGTAATCAAAGCAGGAGATAAGCCTATGGCTGAAGCGTTTAATTTTAAAAAACGCTTTTCTGATTTAGATAGTGATTTAACTAAATCAAATAAATCTCTATTAGAAATTAAGTTCATGATAGAAATATAATTTTTGTTACAGTAATATTGTACTCCTATTGAGTATTACTAATTAAGTAAATTTTATTTAAATTAGATAAAAAATTCGTTAATGAAACTATTTTATTGTTACCTCTTAATTGTATTCCTATTTATTTCAGATAAATATAGTGCTCAAACTGTTGGCTGTCAAGGTTCTAAAGCGCTAAATAGCGCGGCTTCTCTTTATAATTCGCCCGAAAACAAACGTAGTGACACTATGGATATTATTAAATATACCATTAACCTCAATATTACCGATTTCACTAATAAATCTATTTCAGGTAATACCGTAGTTCGTTTTGCACCAAAATTAAATGCTCAAAATTATTTACGGTTAGATTTATTGAAAATGGTAGTTGATAGTATTAAGTTAAACTCAGCAAACTTAAGTTATAGTTATAATGATACCTTGTTACATGTTAATCTTCTCTCATCATTAAATACGACCGATACAGCAAATGTTATAGTTTATTATCATGGAGTGCCTCAAGGCGACCCATCAGGTTGGGGTGGTTTTTCATTTAGCGGTAACTATGCCTATAATTTAGGTGTGGGTTTTGGTGCTAATCCTCATAACTATGGTAGAGTTTGGTTTCCGTGTTTCGATAATTTTGTTGAGAAATCGAAATATGAGTTTAATATTTTAACAGATACCTTAAAAACATCTTATTGTAATGGAGAGTTAGTAAACGATACAAAAGTTGGAACTAAACGGCTACGTTCATGGGTAATGAATCAAGAAATACCAACATATTTAGCATCTGTAGCAGTTGCCGATTATAAACAAGTTAATTGGAGCATTAATGCTGCTAATGGAAATCTACCTATTGTTTTAGCTGCTAGAGCAGCAGATACTATTGCACTTAAAAATGGTTTTGTTCATTTGCCTGATGCCATATTAGCTTTCGGAAATTTTTACGGGCCCTATATGTGGAATAGAGTAGGGTATTGCTTAGTGCCTTTTAGTAGCGGAGCAATGGAGCATGCAACTAATATTGCTTATCCTCAATCGGCAACTTCTATAACCAATGAAGCAGATTTAATGGCTCATGAATTATCACATCATTGGTGGGGCGATTTAATGACTTGTGAAACGCAGGAAGATATGTGGTTAAATGAAGGAATGGCAAGTTATAGCGAACGTCTGTTTTTAGAGTATGTATACGGTTATGCAAAATATTTATCTCAAGTAAAATTAGTGCATGATGATTTAATAAAGTTTTTGCATTTAAAAGAAAAAGGTTTTAGAGCTATATCTGGAGTGCCTCATGCATATACATACAGCGATCATGTTTATAAAAAAGGTTCGGATGTGGCTCATACTTTAAGGTATTACATGGGTGATGCGGCATTTTTTGCCGGTTTGAAATATGTACTTCAACAAAAAGCATATAAAAACATGAACAGTTTAGAGTTCAGAGATTTATTACAAACATCATCCGGACAAAACCTGACAGATTTTTTTAATAACTGGGTTTTAAATGGAGGATGGCCGCATTTTTCTATTGATTCTGTTAAAACAACCGGTACTTCTGCTCCTTATACATCAGTAGTGTATGTGAAGCAAAAATTATTAGGTGCTCCTGGTTTATTTTCGAATGTTCCTCTCGAAATAACGTTTATGAATAATTTATGGGATAAAGAGATTAAAACAATCAATATGAATGGAGCAACAAGTTCTTTTACATTACAAACTAACGTACAGCCTAGTTATACTGGAATAAATGTTGATTCTAAAATTAGTGATGCTATTTCTTCAGAATATAAAACA
>Ga0066410_1000349_pt1 | contig 13840 bp, 13 predicted proteins | sample LakWasMet14_LOW5_2_FD_59497 | JGI IMG/M metagenome (GOLD analysis project Ga0066410, IMG submission 59497) | Freshwater sediment methanotrophic microbial communities from Lake Washington under simulated oxygen tension - Sediment Metagenome 14_LOW5 | ecosystem: Environmental > Aquatic >...
AGTTAGCTTTGTTAAAAGCTTTTCGGTAGACGAGTGCCTTGAGCCGCACTACTGGTAGCTTGAAAACGTTAGCGGTCAGGCTAAAAGACGTTACAGACAATGAAATGCGAAAGTTGTAACATAATTGAAATTGAAGAACTTGTTGACGAAGGACAAAATCCTTATCGACTGTGCTTGGGTTGCCATGACAGACTATTAAACAAAGCATTAAGGCCTTTGGAGTTTTTCAACTTAACCGCAATTCATGGACACAGTTACTATTTGCACGATGACTTTTACGACTACGACACGGGAGAAGCTACTCAGCCAGACATTGAAGTAATTGACTCTGAAATTTTTCCGTTTCCAGACTTTGAACAAGTCAAAAATGATTTAAACAGGCTTATTGACTTTTCATTTGTTCAGTATTTCACAGAGAATTTTGTTATCAATGAACTTCAAAAGTTCGACAAATTGGAAGTTCTTAAAAGACTGAAAGAAAAGGTAAGTTACAACCGAGCAATCAATTACAAAGCGTTTGAAATTGCTTGGAAAGTAGTTGGAAGAACAGCAGAAGAATGGATAAAAAATGAATGGGCTAACAGACTAGAAAATGAGTTTCAAATATTTGCAGAACCAATAGCAAAGTGTCTTGGCTTTGATGAAGCATTTGAAATTCTTACCAAAGAACTTGAAAGAGGAGATGACAGATTTTTATCTGAAAATGTTTCTGCACTTCTTTATTTCCAAAACGACCAGACACTTGACTGGATTGAAAAGGTAAGTGTCAGGATTAAAAATATCTCTTCAAGCTGGGGACAACTTGCCGCAAGTTCACAGTTCACTTGGGACAGAGCAAACAAGTGGTTGACAATCGGACGACCTTTGAGTTTGGTAGCACTTGACAGTTTAATTTATTGCACAACAAATGGAGAAAGACGAAATCAATCTATTTGGTTACGACAACTGAACCCAAGACTAACTGACAACCCAAAACCTGAAATTATTGCTAACAGACTTAGAGAATACCTGACCATTGACAGTGTTGCGAGAACAAAAAATGCAGTAGAAACAATTATTGAGAATGTATTTGAGACGACAAAATAAAGAAGGCTGAACCGCTAACACGGGTTTGGCAAAAGTGGCGGTTCAGTTCTCTGCAGACAGATTTTCCGCCCTTGTTGGTGTTATCACCAACAAGTAAAGAAGTATATTTATAAATGCCTAAATTAAACCATTTAGAAAATCCTTTGCAGTTTTATACCGCTACTATTTTAGAGTGGAAGCATTTATTAAAGCCAAATAAATACAAACAAATAATAAGTAGTAGTTTGGCATTTCTAGTAAAAGAAAATAGAGTAAAGGTATTTGGTTTCGTGATAATGAGCAATCATGTGCATATTATTTGGCAGGGTACAGAATTATATTCGTTAAAACACACTCAGCTAAGTTTTATGAAATTTACTGCACAGCAAATAAAGTTCGATTTAGAAAAGAGTCATCCGGAAGTGTTAGCTCATTTTATGGTTGATTCAAAAGATAGAAAATATCAAATTTGGGAACGTAACCCTTTGTGTATAGATATTATGAGTTCGGAAGTTTTCATACAAAAACTTAATTATATTCACGAAAATCCCGTAAAAGCGGCCTTGTGCAAAGATGCAACCGATTATGAATATTCATCAGCAAAACATTATTCTAATCAAAACACGAGTTTGATTTTTTAGAAACCTATGAAACTCATTTGTAATTTTGTTGGTGATAACACCAACAATGGCATGAAATAAGTAAACAACTACATTGGTAAATATCTAAATTAAACCATGTATAAAATTCTTTACAGTTTTATACAGCAACTATTTTAGAGTGAAGCATTTATTACAGCCAGATGAATACAAGTAAATAATAATAAATAGTTTAGTATTTTTAGTTAAAGAAAATAGAATATTAACATGACTCCAAGATTTGAATTATTAGATGAGAAAAAATTAGTTGGCAAGCGATTAACCATGAGCTTTGCTAACTATAATGTTGCTGAACTTTGGAAAAGCTTTATGCCAAGGCGTAAAGAAATAAAAAACCATGTTACAAATAATTTAATTTCATTAGTGGTATACAAACCAACACATTTTACCGACTTTAAACCAACTAACGAATTTGAAAGATGGGCTGCAGTTGAAGTGTCGGATTTTGATAATGTACCATCCGAAATGGAAACGTTTGTTTTGCCGGCTGGGACATATGCTGTATTTATTCACAAAGGCGATGCAAATGAATTTCGAAAAACCTCTCAAAATATTTATGGTGTTTGGCTTCCAAATTCTGAGTATGTTTTAGATGATAGACCTCATTTTGAGGTATTAGGTGATAAATACAAAAACAATGATCCCAACTCGGAAGAAGAAATTTGGATACCAATTAAAGCAAAGTAAACTATTTCCGCCTTGTTTGTGATAGAATTACCAAGAGCATTATTAGGCTATGTTTAAATATATTTTGCGTAAATTTCATAAACCTTAAGTTTAATAGTATATCAGCATTATTTTATACAAATCATAAAAAAAGAATTACATATAAATTATGGCACTTATAAATCCACACATTAATTTTAACGGTAATGCTCAGGAAGCATTTGATTTTTACAAATCGGTTTTTGGCGGAGAGTTTGTTAAAGTTATACGCTTTAAAGATATCGCCGGTCCTGAATTTCCTTTGTCAGAAGCGGATGAAAACAAATTAATGCACATTGCTTTAGCAATTGGCAATAATGTTTTAATAGGCAACGATGTTCCGGAGTTTATGGGTAAAGTTAATGAAAACGAAAACAGATCGAAAATATCGGTAAGCGCCGAAAGTCGTGAAGAAGCTGATAATATATTCAATGGTCTTTCGGCAGGCGGTACTATAGAGGTGCCGATTGATGATAGTTTTGGTAGTTCGTATTTCGGGATGTTTAGAGATAAATTCGGTATCGAATGGATAGTCGAGCACGCTCAATAAAACTAAGCATAATTTGCAACAATGAATAAATACTTTTTAAATAAATTTTAAAAACAAAACATAATATAATGGCAAAACAAATTTTTATCAATTTAGCAGTAAACAATCTTCAATCATCATTTGATTTTTATACGGCATTAGGTTTTACTAATAACCCTCAGTTTTCTGACGACACAGCAAAATGCATGGTATGGAGCGAACATATTTATTTGATGATAATGACACACGATAAATTTGCCAGCTTTGCCACTAAACCTATAGCCGATACTAAAAGTGCTCTTGCATGTTTATTTTCGTTATCAGTTGAAAGCGTTGATGAAGTAAATGCTATTATGGATAGAGGCTTAAAAGCAGGTGGTATTGAACCGGCAGAGATGAGAGATTACGGTTTTATGCAACAACGTACTATTGAAGATTTTGACGGACATACTTGGGAAATTTTCTTTATGGATGTTACAAAATTCCCGACAGCTCAGTAATGCAATCTGGTAGTAGATTTTATTATATAAAATCTCTATTAATGGTATAGCCTACACCTTTGGTGGTTTTAATTAAATCGTTGCCTAATAGGCGACGAATGTTTCTGATGTGTATATCAATGGTGCGTGTATTGGCTACTTCAGGGGCATTCCAAATAAGTTTAGCAAAATCCTGACGTGTAAATATTTTATGAGTGTTTTGGTACATTAAGTTTACCATTTCAAACTCTTTACGTGGCAAACTGATGTTTCCTTTTTCGGTAACAATTAAGTATTGTTCCTTATCTACATGAAATTTTTTGTTTAAAGCAATATCTTGCTGTTGATTGTTATTTATGACACGCTTTTTTAGGCTTGCAATTTTTGCTTCAAGCAAAACTAATTTAATTGGAGTCTGAATAAAATCATCAGCACCTGAATTAAAGGCTGTAATTTGAATGAAATCATCATTTTTAGTGGAAAAAATAATGACGTAAGGTTGTTTGATGTTTTTTAGATTTCGTATTTCAGATGTTATGGATATAGCATCTTTACTTTTAAAATCTAATTCAATAATGATTAAGTGATAGGCATCCTTTTTAATGGCTTCAAGTAATTTTGTTTCAGAGTCAATAAAATCTACATGATAATTTTTCTCCATTAAAAAATGAATCGTTGGAGAAACTGTAGTTTCAGAGTCGGCACAAATAGCTATGTTGAAGCTTTTAGTCATATACAAAAAGCACGAACAATTAATGTTCGTGCTTTGTAGGATGATAGATTAGTGAGTAATAATTAATTTTTTAGTTTCTTTTTGATTGTTTATTTCTAAAGAAATGTAATATACACCACTAGATAAATTAGATGTGTTAATATTTAATGTATTATAGCCTTTATATAAATCAGAGTTGATAGTTGATACAACGTTTCCTAATACATCAGTTACTAATACATTTACTTGTTTGTTTTCTAATAAATCAAAAGCAATAGTAGCATTGTTATTTGCAGGGTTTGGATACACACCAAACGAATTTTGTTTTAATGCATTTAATTCATTTACCGCAGTAAAACCACCTACAAATGCTGGGCTTGTGAAATTTGCGCCTGCAGTAGCTGTTGAGCTTGCGTTTAAACGATAATCAGGAGTTGTGCCTAATGCAGCGAATGCATTTACAAAATTGATTTGTGCAATGGTAGTAACAGTATCAATGTTATTTGCAGTTGCGTAAGTATGATACCAGTTTTGTGTAAACACTGATGCCGATTCTGTAATGTATGTAGAGTTTATTTCTGGTGTGATATTAGAATTTGCTATTATTGCAGCAGAATCAGCAGTTGCAGGAGCATTAAAATTATCTAATGTTACTGAGTTTTGTAAACGTAATCCCTTTTCGTAGCCTAATATTAAAGAATTTAAGATGCTTGTAGATGAATTACGACGGATATGAGCAGCTGCCTCATGAGCCTCACCAGATGGCAATGTGTTATCTCCATAAACCGTCCCGTCGCCTTTTGCACCAATTAAAGTGATGTTGGAAAAAATAGGTTTTGTTAATGGTAAAGCTAAATATGGAGAAGTTCCATTGTTATCAGATTCGAATCCATTGCTTGCACCTCCTGAAATTGCATCCCATAAATATGGATCTTTTACCCCTAAGCCATATTGTACACGACCTCTAAAACCAAAATCAACATCAAAGTCATCATCCACACCTCTATATGCAATTAAATATTTTGCATCTACAGTTCCACCAAACCACTCAAAAGAGTCATCTCCAGAGAATGATACTTGTATGTGGTCAATTTGAGTTGATGCGCCAACACCACCAAGTGTTAAACCATTAATTTCTGAATTTGATTGTAATGGATCTAATGCAACACCTGCAAACTCAATACGAACGTATGATAATACACCAGAGTTGTCGTTGTCATCAGTTCCGCCATAATATCTTAATGGATCAACTGTGTTAAATCCTTCAACTTTACTAACATTTGGATTAGTAGATACACCACCTGTATTAATAACGCCGTTACCTAAAATAATCACACCACCCCAATCGCCAGGGTTACGACCATCGTTTACACTTTTAATTGATGTAAAAACAATTGGCGCAGTTGCAGTTCCTTGTGCCATGATTTTAGAACCTCTTGTAATAATTAAAGTACCTGGAGTTAAGCTAACGTCTGTTTGTTTACAACGAATAACAGTTCCTGGTTGTATAGTTAATGTTGCTCCATTTTTCACGTGAACAAATCCATCAAGGTACACAACGCCACTAATTGTTGTGTTAGTTGATATATCTCCTGATAGAGTTGAGGTAGGAGCTGCGTAATTAGTGTTTTCAGGATCCCAATTTGCCCAATCAGAAGTCCAGTCAGTTGCAGGGGTATTGTCTGTTACAGGAAATGCACCTTTGTAATTTGTTACATCCCAAGTAAACGATGATTGCGCGTTTAATAATGTGCCTGTTAATAAGGCCATAGCTGATAAGTAAATTTTTTTCATTTTTGTTTTAGTGTTTTATTTACGCTGCAAATTTATTTACACGATATTCCTAAAACATTAAAATAACTTTACATGTGGTTTATGCTTACATTAAGTTAATGTTAATAGAAAAGGCTGCGTATTACGCAGCCTTAACATAAAGAGGTTTTAAAAATTATAATTTAAAATTTGTAGGATAAAGAAAGTGAAATTGTTGGTGCTAATTTAGTGCTAAACATTACGTTATCTGTTTTGTAAGAGTGCGATAAGCTTTGACTTTCTTTTTCAGAGCCTTTATCTAGTTTACCATTTTTATTAATATCCTGATACCAAACTTGTCGTTGCGCTAATAGATCTCTTACATTTAATTTAATTTCAAACTTTTCCTTAAATGTTTTTGATACTTGTAAATCGATCACATGTCTTGGTGCTTCATAAAAATCAGGTTCTGCTTCTGCCCCCACAATTACAATTCGTCTGCCAATTACATTGTATGATACACTTGCTCCCCAACCTTTTTCATTATCTAAGTATTGTAAGCCGGCATTTATAATAAATGGCGATTGACCTTGTAATGGACGAGATTCGGCACCGGCACCATTTATTTTACTAATATCTACTTTCGATTTTATATAGGCGAAATTTGTAAATACAGTTATGTTGTTTAAAAATTTACTTGAATCTCTTTTTATTAATGTACTTAGTTTTAATCTGTATTCTAATTCGAAACCAATGTTTTTTACTAAAGGTACATTTACAAACGTTAGTGTTTTTATTTGTCCTGATGCATCTACTGCCATTTCTGTTGCATTTGTGATTTGTTTGTAAAATCCGGATGCAGATATTATTTGGCCAGCAGATGGAAACCATTCAGCTCTTACATCATAGTTGTCAATCTTAGCTCTCACTAAATTAGTATTACCAATAATACTAAAGCCTGTTACGAAATCTTTAAAAAAGAAAGGAACTAATTCTCTAAATTCTGGTCTTGAGACTGTTTTGTAATATGCTAATCTGAAATTTATTTTGTCATTTAAGCTATATACAGCATTAATAGAAGGTAATATGTCTATTACTGTAGAGTCTCTGGTTGTAATGCTATCGGGCTTTAATGAGTAACTTGTTTTTTGATTGTAAGATTCAACTCTTGCTCCGTAAATAAATCTGAATTTTTCAAGTATTTTAGAATCAATAGAAATATATCCGGCATGAAGCGTAGAAGAGGCGCTATAATTGTCTTTAGGCGTTGTTGCTTCAGTTAAAAGAAAACCTCCATCTTTTTTTCCGGGTCCATTAACGATACCCATATTTTCTTGATTGAAAATTTGATCTTCACTTAATAATAATAAATCAGTGTTTGGTGTTAATGAAGAATTTTTTCGATACATGCCGTAGCCAAGTAAACGGGCATTAAAGGTTCTGTCTCTTAAAATGTGGTTGCCGCCAAGTTTTATTTCATGAGTTGAGCTTTTTATTTTAAATGATTTTATAAAGTCATATTTGGCACTTTTAATTGACTCGTTAGTTGATGTAAACAGCATTGTTCCTGCGTTTTCGGCAGAGGTTGTGTTGCTGGTAAAAATATTAGCAGTATAAGGTATCGAATCATTTTCTACATTTTGTGCCAATGAGCTTTTAGTGTATCTCATTATTCTTAAGTTAGGTAGCTCACGTTTAATGTTACTATAACCTAAAATCCATTTTATTTTTAAGCCTGCTTTTTCAACTAAATGATCCCCATTTAATTGTGCTGAATAAATTTTGTTTTGAGTAAACCATCTGGCATTTGATTTTTCCCACTTATTGTTATTTATTTCGAGTGCGCCACTTCTTGTAATTAAAAGGTTTTCTGAATTAATGCTATATAAATTTTTTAATCCTATTTGATTATTATCATTTAACTTGTATGCTAAGTTCCATAAGGCACTCGCTAAAATAGTATTAGAATATAGGGTATCTGAATAGTCTGAGTTTTTAATAACTTCATAGTTTTCGCCTTGTTCAGAGAAATCGCGTCTTTTTCTGAATGTTGTATTGGTGTTATTGTTGTATGTAATAGCAATAATACTTCCGGCTTGTTTTTTAAATACTTTACCAACGTTTGCTAAGGAGTATTGAAAATTATAATTGGGCATTGCTTTTTTTGTGTGAGTACTCCAGTCGTAATTTACCATTTTAGCATATTCAATTTGGTCTAATTTATCTTGCGAAAAATTCTTGGTTTCAGGTAATCCGCTTGGTAATGCTCTTGTACCGTCATCAAATCCTAACCAATCTGTTTTACCGCCTTTGTAAGTTTTAAAATCTTTAAATGTTGTTTGTGTATTGTAGCCACCACCTATCGAAATGCTTTGTTCGTTTTTTTCAGGAATGCTTTTAGTATTTATTTGTATAACACCGCCTGCAAAATCACCTGGTAAATCTGGCGTAGCAGTTTTTAATATGATAATATTGTCTAATAAATTTGCCGGAAAAATATCAAATGAAAAAGCTTTTTTATCGCTCTCTGAACTTGGTAATGGAGCACCATTAATAAATGCCGCATTGTATCGGTCGCTCATGCCTCTGATGATTGCGAATTTGTTATCTTGAATTGTTGCACCGCTAATACGTTTAATCACATCACTAGTGCTTCTGTCCGGAGTTTTTTTAATGCTTTCAGATGATATACCATCACTTACGCTGGCATTGTTTTTTTGCATAATTAAAACAGCGTTGGTGTTTGCTTTATTCATTTCTGCTTGTACAACAACTTCGGCAATTGTTTGAGAGCTGTTTTGTTCTAATGTAATGTTTAGCTCAGTTGTTTCTCCTGATCTTACAACTATATCAGGTAGTTTTTTGTTATCATAAGTAATGTAGCTTATGCTAAGTGTATAAGTACCAGGATTAACATTATTGATGATGAAATTTCCATCAAAATCAGCGCTAGCTCCTTTGGCTGTTCCTTCGATGAGTACAGTTGAACCAGGTAGTGTTTCTGATGTTTTGCCATCAACTATTTTTCCTGAAATTTTTCCGGATTGTGCTTCAGATATAAATGCGAAAAATAAAAAAGTTAAGCTTAAGATAAATTTTGTGTACATGTTGTGTTTAATTTGACGCTGCAAAAAAACAACCTCAAATTAAGGTTAACATAAAGCTAATATTACCTAAATATTAAAAGAATAAACTCTAATGCGAATTAACGTAACAATAAATTAACATTGGTTTTTTATTCGAATTCAATGCCAACTAACGTAATATCATCGGTTTGTTTAGTGTGTTGTTTCCATTCATGAAATACAAAATCAAGTATTTCTTTTTGGTTATTCATTGGTAACGACGAGTGATTGTCTAGTACATTTAGTAATTGTTTTTTGCTAAACTTTTTATTGTTGAGTGCATCAAATTGGTGCTTCAGCCCATCCGAAAATAAATATATTTTAAAAGCATCGTTTAGTTCAATATCGTAAGTATCAAATGTTCTGTTTTTTTCTATTTGCCAACCTCCAATAGGAAAGTTATTTCCTTTGTAACATTTAATTTCTTTGTTTTGTTGTATGGCAAATTCTCCGCCAGCTGCAGCGTACTGTAGTTTTTTATTTTTGGTATCATACGAAACAATGGTCATTTCCATCCAGTCGTTATTAAAATGAGTGTCGTGAAGTTCGTTATTAAAAGTTTCTATCCATTTTTTATCAAGTTCTGTTAAAAATTCTCCAACAGAGTTTAATGGTTTCTGAATAACATAATTTAATAAGCTGATTCCTAATACAGATAACATAGCTCCCGATACACCATGACCTGTACAATCGGCAACGGCAAAAAATATGGTGTCATCTTTTTGAGTAAGCCAATAAAAATCGCCACCAATTTTATTTTGAGGTTTGTAAATAACAAAGTAATCTTTGAAAAATTTGTCAAAATGCCTTTGCTTTGGTAACAAACCATTTTGTATAGTTTGGGCATAAATTAAGCTATGCTCCATGTCGTGTTGTGTTTGTAACGTAGTATGCGCAAGTTCCATAATTCCTTTTTTGTGTTTGATGAAAAAGGTAAAACGGTTAAGGGTTTACTAATGCAGAGCCTTTAGGATGTTCATTTTACATAGCAAAATAACAATTCCTATTTTTTGTAATTTATGCTTGCAGATTACTAAATAATTAATTTTTAATTTATCAGTATAACTTGGTTATCATAACACATCAACAATAAAGTATTCTATTATTGTATTACAAGTTTTAGTAGTGCTGATAATTTGTTTTGTCGAAAATAACGATACGATAACCTTACTCAGATTTATTGTTTTTAATTTTTTGCAATGATGTGTTTAATATTACCACGCAACTAATGCCCAATTTTGCTGTATCCTCAATCTTTTTTTCTGGATATTGAAATTTCAATTCTTTATTGATGCTTTTATGTAAACTTAAAAATAGCTCAATATCTTTAATGGTTTTTTTAGAGATTTTTGTTTTAAAAATTCCGTTCGCGTTAATTTCGGTTTTTATATGTTTTATCAATAAATTAGTTTTAATTTTTTGATGAATCACCTCTTGTTTAAAGTCGTTTGTTATGACTTGTTTTAGCGCTTTGTTTATTAAAATCAACGAGAGATTGCAAGATTCGATGTAAAAACCTGAATCAAATGCTTTTTTATTTAATTCTATTAATTGTTTTATGGTAGCCATTTTAATACTTTTTTGCAATGTAATAAAGGCATTGTAAACATATTATTAAGCTTTTTGGCTGTTGTTAATACGTTATGTGTCTTCGAAATTTAATTGTTAATCCAATTTAAATCAATAAATAGATGTATTTCTTAATGTTTATTTAACTTTGCACTGTAGCTTTTAATGTAAATTTGTAACGATACAATAATATGAGTTCAGAAAATAGTTTATATAAAATATTGCTTGTTGATGATGAACAAGATATTTTAGATTTTTTAAGTTACAATTTAAAGAAAGAAGGTTTTCAGGTTTATACTGCTTTAAACGGTAAAGACGCTATTACGCTTGCAAAAAAAGAAATTCCACATTTAATTGTATTGGATGTAATGATGCCTGAAATGGATGGGATTGATACATGCAGAGAACTGAGAGAAATAGCTAATTTAAAAGATGCGGTTATTGCTTTTTTAAGTGCGAGGAATGAGGATTATTCTCAAATTGCAGGGTTTGAAGTAGGAGCAGATGATTATATTACAAAGCCGATTAAACCACGAGTGTTTATTAGCAGAATTAAGGCATTGTTAAGAAGGCATACACCGGAACAAAGTATTGCTAACGAAGTTGATTTAGGAGGAATAAAGATTGATAAGGAAAAGTATGTGGTATATAAAGATGGCCAAGAAATAGCCTTTCCTAAAAAAGAATTTAAATTATTATCACTGTTAGCTAGTAAGCCTGGAAAAGTTTTTACTCGCGAGTTTATTTTAGAACAAGTGTGGGGCGATGAAGTAGTGGTTGGGGATAGAACAATTGATGTTCACATCAGAAAGCTTCGCGAAAAATTAGGTGATGATTACATCAAAACAATCAAAGGAATTGGGTACAAATTTGAGTTTTAAAAAATAAGCGATAATTTCTTATCGCTTATTTTTTTGTTCGTTATATTGTTTTATAAAATCGGGCCAACTAGTTGTTTTAAATTTATCTTCTGCATAAAATTTTAAAATTGGCAATAAATTACTCGGACTTAAAAATGGAGCCAATGCATCTAATGTGTTTTGTTTGTCGTCTAATACAGCAATGCATGGAAACTGCAAACGATTGTTCGTTACTTTTAAAGCAAATGTGTTAAAAGGGTAGCCATTTACTAAAGTTTTAAAACATTTTTCATTTTTAAACATGATAGTGTCATTACTTTCGGCGTCAAAATTAATAACATAGAAATTTTTATTAATGTAATTTACTATGGCTGTGTCTTTAAATGTTGTTGCTGTTTGTACTTTGCACGAATTACAGAAGCTAGCATAAATGTTAACCAGTATTTTTTTAGGTTTTTTCTTTTGCAGTTTTTCAATTTCTTTTAACGAATAATATTTAATATGAGCTTTGGTAAAGGTTGTGTCGTAAAATGTGTGCTCAAATTGTTGTGCAAATTCTTCGTAGGCTGTTGTTTTAAACACATTTTCTACAGTATAAACTAATAAAGGCTCTAGTTTTTTTTCTTCTAAAAATCCTTGAGATAATAAGTTATATTCAAAATTATTCGAAACAAAAATAGTTGATGGATAACTTAAACTATTACCTAAAAATTTAATAGCTAGTTCGTGCGGAGTTTTAGGTGCCGCTGAAGTTGGTTTGTATATTTTGCCATTATACTCAATCGTGTCTTTAGTTTCTGCATTAAACTTTACCGGATAGAAAAAAGAATTCACATAACCGGCAATGTTTGGGTTAGAGTAGGTAGTTTTCATCATGTGTTTACACCAACCGCACCAATCGGTGTAAATGTCAATTAAAAAAGGTTTAGGTTGTGTTTTGTTTAATTCTTGTGCTTCTTTTAGGGTTAACCATTTCACTAAGCCCTCTTCGGATTGTGCTTTAGTTACGCTATTAAATAGTAAAAGTAGACTAAGGATTTTTAACGTTTTCATAATGTAAAAATCGAATTTTTTCTGTACTTTTGAGAATAACTTTAAAATATTTAACATGATTAAACATTTACTATCTATTTCTTTAATTTTTGCAGGCTTAAATACATTTGCTCAATCTTTTTCTGGTGTTTACACTTTTTCAGCTGTAGCTTCAGGAACAGCATCAACTGGTTATACAGACCCTACACCGGTTCCTACAGCAACAGGCTTAACATTTGGTTCTTTTACAGCAGTTGGCACAGGAACTAATGTTAATACTAACCCTGGTGCTACTGGTCGTTTTGTGTTTGATAATTGGCCATTAGGTTCTACAGTACCTTCTGGTACAACAACTGTATCAACTGATACTTATTCTTTAATGACAGGTGATATTAATCTAAATGAGTATTATGAAGTAACTTTAACTCCTACGTCTGGCTACAGTATTTCTTTAACAACTATAGGGTTTGATGTTAGACGTTCAGGAACAGGTATCAGAAACTATTCAGTAAGATCTAGTGCAGATAGTTACGCTGCTAATTTACCTGCGTCGGTTGGTACTAGTACAAATTTATCTGTTGTGGGGTCTGATATTTTCTTTTGGAATTTTGATGCAACGGCAACATCATCTAATCAGTTAGGAAGTTTAGTAACATTAACAGGTTTAACACCTTTTACTAATTTTTCTAGTCCTATCACTTTTAGATTTTATGCATGGAATGCAGAAGGTACAGGTGGAAACTTTAGTATTGATAACGTTACAATTAATGGAGATGCTTCAATTACAACGGGTTTAGGAAAAGTAAGTTTTGATTTAAATTCAAGCTTTACTATGTATCCGGTTCCAAGCCACGATGGGATTTTATTTGTTGAAGCAAAAAACACAACTGAATTTGCTAAAATCGAAGTATTAGATGTTTTAGGAAATATTGTTTTAACTAATAATTCTAACGACTCTAAAGTGAAATTAAACATGGCAGATATGTCTAACGGTAATTATTTTGTTAGGGTGTACACTAATAGTGGTGTTGCTACTAAGAAAATTACTATTGTAAAATAAGCGTAGTTATTACGTTATAAAAAAAGCCTCATATTATGAGGCTTTTTTTATTCGTCAAATTTAATGTGTTTTCCCCAGGTGCCTCTTAATCTATACCAAAAACTTTGTTTTTCGGTAATGGGTGTAAAGTTTTCTATTTTATAAGGAGAGTAATTAATATTTGGAGTGGTGTGAGGTAATGTTTTTAAGGTATTAAATATTACAGGTAAAAAATAAATGTTTTTAATCCGTTTCTTTCCAAAACGATACATCATTCTGGTTTGAAAAGGATCTGTTGCAAGAGCAACTTTATT
>Ga0066410_1000351_pt1 | contig 13744 bp, 9 predicted proteins | sample LakWasMet14_LOW5_2_FD_59497 | JGI IMG/M metagenome (GOLD analysis project Ga0066410, IMG submission 59497) | Freshwater sediment methanotrophic microbial communities from Lake Washington under simulated oxygen tension - Sediment Metagenome 14_LOW5 | ecosystem: Environmental > Aquatic > Freshwater...
ACGATAATCACTAAACTGGGGGCCGAGGTTTCCAGACTGAGCGTCTACGAACCGGCTGAGATTGGAGCGATTGCCAGGTTGCGGTACGTTCAAGAGCGCACGTTCATAGGCCTGAAGATCGGCATCTGAATAGCAGCAGAAGATCACCTCTTTGAGGGTCGATCGCATGCCAACGGAAGCCCGCACGGTTGCCACGGCGACTTCAGCCGCCAATGCCACCGGGTACCCATTGATGCCCGTGCCAATGCTTGGAAAAGCGAGGGTGGTGACACCGTTGGCCTCGGCCACTTCGAGGACGCTCCGATAGCAGGAGGCGAGCACTTCTGGTTCGCCCGTCTCGCCCCCGAGCCATAACGGCGAGACGGTATGGATGATGTGCTTTGCCGGGAGCCGGTGCCCCTTTGTGATCTTGGCCTCGCCCACAGCGCAACCGCCAAGGCTGAGGCACTCCACCAAGAGTATCGGCCCGGCGGCCCGGTGAATTGCGCCACTCACCCCTTTGCTGGCGGACATCTGCGTGTTGGTGGAGTTGACAATGGCATCCACCTCCATGGTGGTGATGTCTACCAAGACCGCGCGGAAGATTGTGCGCCTCTGAGCTGGAGCCTGACCTGCACGGGTCATTGGCCGACCGGCTGCATCGCGGTCAGGCAGCAGGCTGCCGGTCGGGAAAGCAGACGCTGGAGTTGCATTCTGAGCTTGGTAGAGGTTGCGGAACCGCGCGAGTTTGGCGCTGAGTTCAAGAGCAACGTTGCGGGGCACGGGGTGACCGGCGGCGCGGAGGTGGTCGCCAATCAAGTCGGCGGCCTGTTTGATGTCTAATGGAGTCTTCACGGATACCTTTTGAGTGGTCCTGGAGTTGTGCTGGACTTCCCGATGCAGCGCACAGAACCGGGAGGTTTTGGTGAGACTGCGGATTTTGACTGCGACCTGTTGCTCTTTGCCTGAGCCGGCAAGCCGGCTGGGAAGGGCGGGAGGCAGGTGAACGCCTCGCATGGGCAGCATCGGCTCGGTTGAAGCATTCTCAAGGGGAATCACTCCAATCGCGAATCTCAGCAAGTGTCCTGGCGGGGACAATAAGCTCCGCTATGAGTCCGGACTGGTAATCGGCCTGATTAGTGCGTCAAGGCAATCGCCAGTGGTCCGCGGGCTCGGCAAGCACGCCGGCGCTGAATTCTGACGAGCGACGGGCCTGCGTCGGATTGGCCAAGGCAGAAAAATGGGGCCATGGTTTGGGGATTGTGGCTGCCGACTTGTAATCTCGAAACCTCAACCCCCGGCCCTGTTGGCTGACTCTTGACGACAGTGGGCTGGGGCGAAACAACGAACAACGGCCTGACCCGTTCGGCTGCCGCCCGACCTCGTCCGGCTGCCGCTGACTCGTTGGCTGACTTTTTGGACCTCCAGGACCACAGTGCCATCATGAGTCGAAGGGTAGATTTATTTCTTAGGCTCCGTATTGGTCTGAGCCTCAGTGGGTGCCTCAACAGACGAATTTTCTGCCGGTGGAATTGAAGGCAATGAGGTAAGGTTCTTTTGGATTTTTGCCGCGGAAGACTTACGCTCCTTGGCGATCTTCTTAACCTCGACTAAATAATCATAGCCATATATCTTCTTATAAGCCTGTTGGAATTCCGAACTGGCGCGGAATTCACGAAAAAGCGGCCAAATACTATAGCTCAATTCATCCAATAGGTCTCCGGCCGATCCGATCTTTATCATTAATGCTGCAGCTTGCTTGTAATCTTTAGTCAAAACGGCCCGTGCCAGTTTGAATTCCGGTAATGCAGTTGATAGGTCGAGGGCGTTAATTATTTGCGTACATTTGGACTGATCTCCAACTCGTGAAAGACCTATGCAATAATTAACAGAAATCATGAGCCGCCACTGTTCGGTGGATATCTTCTTTTGTGAGTGAGCGAATTCCCCAAAACAGATAGCCGACTTATGCTTTTCGTTTCTGAGAAAATGATAAACGAGATCTGACAAGTGTTGATCGGCCGCTTCTAGCTCAGTCTCGAACAATTTCCTCCATAGAGTATGAGCCAACTTGATGCCGACTTCTTGAACGACGAGACATGCTTCCAAAAAATACTTTGCATCTAAACCAAGCTTTTCGCCTATTTTGGGAGGTTTGTCATCTTGGAATTTATAGCCAACAGATTCGCAAACTGACAGATATTGCTGACTAACGATTCCATCGCAGTGCGTATAGAGATTTCGACGCTGAGCAGCTTCAACAAATTTTGGCCAATTAGAAAACTTCTTTAGCTGAACTGCAAACGTCGCTTCGAGCTGACTGAATTGGTCAACGTAGCCCTTCCTTCGAATATCATCTACATAGTCATCCAAGATCTTCGCTTTCAACTGATCAAGACTGACGCATCGAAGAATGGAGCTCGTTTTGACTTCTCCCTGGATACACTCGCACAGCTTTGGATTCTTCTGATATAGAATACGTAACAGGTTACCGAAGTAGGCATCGTAAACTGAAAACAATCCAATAAACAGACACTCTTGAAGCCGAGTCGGTGTTTGATTCTTCTCGAGTCTTTCTGATTTTGAAAAGGCTGCATTGAGCTTAATGTAAGCGGCCGTTTTCGTTGCCTTGGTTGCACCCTCAGCTTCTTTGATAGCCGTGTCGATCTCGGCAGTGTTGTTTTTCAGATGTTCAATGAGAACACGATGCGCTAGAGGAACAAATGCGAGAGCGCACGATTCGATATCACGGACGGCGTGATCAAATTCTACAATCACTGCTCCTATGGGATGAATATCGGGCGCGTCGATTTTCTTACGCTGACGTGGCTTCTTGCTCATTAATTAAGGTTTAGGAGGGCCCTACTCCTGTTCCTTAATGATGCGCTACTGAAAGCACGTCAATCGGCTTCCGATGACTATCGGTATGAGCCGGGGACATAGGTAACACTTTGTCCGGGGACATGGTTTACACTTTCAGGCTATGGAGCCAAAATGGTGTCAGGCTGCGGAAATTGATATGCAGGAATCCGTCGATTCGACACCGGCTACCTTTTGCTGATCACTTGGGTCGGTCTGTTAGCCGGCGTTGTTGGCGATCAGCCACCAAGTGTATCCCACATACACGACAAGCAACACCGCGGCCTCGATGCGGGAAATCTTGCCACCCGATTTGCAGAGGGGCAGCTGGGCCACGGCAATCGCCAGCATCACCGCGAGGTCCACCACGCTGATCCCCGGCGCATTGATGAGGCCGAACAAGAGGGTCAGGCTTTGTAGTTTATGGTGAATGAAGTCGGAATCGGAAAAGGAGGCTGGTTCCAGAGATTGATATCCAGGAATCCGTCGATTCGACATCCGTTACCTTTAGCTGAGCCCTTGGGAAAGTCTGTTCGGTGGCGTTGTTCGAACGCAGGGCTGGCGCCACCCGTTCGACTCAGCTTGCGGCCCTGGCCCTCTTCCTGGCGGGATGACCGAACCCGGTCGCGGCTGTCGCTGTAATCCTCCCAATCCCCGCCAGCCAGGTTTCGCGGCAGGAAAGTAGCGTCTCTTCCCCAAACGCATGTCACGTAATACGTGACATCTGCCTGGGCCCGGCGAGCTACTGTCGCAGTGGCCGGGGTTGACCATCTCCGCGCTGCCGCGCTCCGTCCATGCGGACCAGGAGGTCGGCGTCCTCCGACCGGAGGCGTTCCAAAATGCTGGGGTGGACGCGGAGGGAGTATTCCTTGCATCCTTGCGGGCCTGGAGGCGGCGCTATGATGATGGCGGGGGCTTGAGGCGGTATTTGGTGCTGCGGCCGCCGGCAGCGCCGGACGCCAGGATGCCGGCGTGGATCAGCGCCTTGATGTCGCGCAGGGCGGTGTCGAGCGAGCAGTCGGCCAGCTTGGCGTAGCGCGAGGTCGAGAGGTCCGGGTCGGTGCCGTCGAGCATGGTGTTGATGACGAGCCGCTGCCGCTCACTGAGCGACGTCTCCATGCTGTGGTTGATCCAATCCCACGTGGCGGCCTTGTGGATGATGCCGGCGGCCAGGCCTTCCGCGCGCTGCAGGGCGCGATCGAGACAGCCGAGAAACCACGCGAGCCAGCGGGTGACGTCCGTGGGGCCCTGCTGGCTCCGCTCCAGCGCGTCGTAGTATTGTTTTTTCTCCGCCTCGATCTGCGCGGACATGCTGTAGAAGCGCAGGGCCGATTCGTCGGCCCGGGCCAGCGCCAGCTCGGCGATGGCGCGGCTGACGCGCCCGTTGCCGTCCTGGAAAGGGTGGATGGTGATGAACCGGAAGTGGGCGAGGCCGGCGCGCAGGACCGGGTCGTTGCCGTCGGGTTGCTCGAACCAATTGAGAAAGCGGTCCACCTCGCCGGGGACGCGGTCGGCGGTCGGAGCCTCGAAATGGACGTTCTTCGGTCGGACGCGGTCGCGACCGAGCGGACCGGAGACAACCTGCATGGGATCCATGTCGGGCGTGCGCCATTGTCCGATGAGAACGCGGTGCAGGCCGCTGCGTCCGCCCGGGAAAAGGGAGGACTGCCAACCGAGCAGGCGGTCGGTGGTCAGCGGCGCGGCATGATTCCGGGTGGCATCGAGCATCATGTCCACCGCCCCCTCGACATTGCGGTCGGTCGCGGCGGAGTCGGCGGGCTCGATGCCCAGGCGGCGCGCGATGGAGGAACGGACGGCGGCGGGGTCGAACCGGGTGCCCTCGATGGCACTCGATTTGATGATCTCCGAAGTGAGGCTTTGCAGCGCGGCCTCGGAGCGGAAGCGGAAGCCCAGCCCTTTCATGTGGCCCAGGAGATGACCCTGTCGGTGCCGGACGCTCACGAGCGCGGGCGCCAACTCGGCGTCATTCCAAGTCAGATTCGGCCAATCTGGCTGCTGGTGGATATAGCGCACTTCCAAAGGATTGCGCATGGCCTGCGGCGAATGCAAGGCATATTCACCGCATAATTTGCGGTGAATAATGAGAATATTCGTCACTCAAAATCACAAGTTGCTGTCGATTAATTGGAAGAGAAGAATCGGAATTCGGTAATTTCATCCTCCGGTGAAGGTGGCCCGGAGGGAAGCGGGCCCTCCACAAGGATAGCACCCGCAAGCGGGCTGGCCACAACGAGACAAGGTGCGGGACGGGAATGATACTGGCGCAATGCAAAGCGCCGGTCGCAGGACCGGCGCTGGGAGGAAGAGGCTACACACCCCGCCCTGCGGCACCCCTCTTCATAGAGGGGAATTTATCTGTGCGGTGACAATAATTCCGTGCCAACGCTCCCTAGGGACGGTGACGCGAATTCAATGACCGGTGCTGACATCAATTTGGTGGGTTGCTGACAAGAATTCGATGTTGCGGTGACATCAATTCCGTGCGGCCCCGGCAGTGGTCGCGGTTCAGGAACCTGGGTTGCGTGAAAATCACCTACAAACCGATATCTTCAGCATCCAGCCAAACAAAAGGGCTACGAAGCCATCGAACCACCCTTCGGTTCGTGCCCGGACGCGTCTCCCTTCCGGTTAGCGGACCGCCGCGCACACATCCCGAACGAGCCCGCGCAGCCAGCGGTGCGCGGGATCGGCGTCCAACCGAGGGTGCCAGAGCATTGAAACCGTGAACTCGGGAGGCGAGACCGGCAGGGGAAAGCTATGCATACCCTTGCGCAGAGATCCGGTGTGGCGTTCCGGAACGCTGGCGATCAGATCGGAGGCCCGGGCCAGAGCCAGGGCTGTTGAAAAGCCACCGGCGATTGCGACGAGAATTTCCCGTTTCACTCCGAACGGTTTCAAAGCCTCATCAATCGGCTCATTGTCGATGCCAGATCGCGAGACCGAGATATGCCTGCCGGACGCATACCGAGCGGGAGTGATCTTGCCCTGGGCCAGCGGGTGCCTCTTTCGCACGACGCCAATGTATCGATCTCGGAACAAGGCCTGCGTCCGCACTTCAGGGCTGGTGTTTGACTCCACGACGCCGGTTTCCAGATCAACGGTTCCATCGCGAAGAGGCGTGCTGTCCTTGTTTGGCTTCTGCACGAAACGCAGCCTCACTCCGGGAGCTTCCTCCCCGATGCGAGCGATAAGGCCCGGCCCGAAGTTTTCCACGAAGCCTTCGCTGGTTCGCAGCGTGAAGACTCTGACGATTTGTTTGAGATTGAGCTTCTCAGTCGGACGTAGAACCGCTTCTCCGCCCTGCACGAGCTGACTGACCCGCTCGCGGAGTTCGAGCGCACGGGGTGTCGGAACGAGACCGCGTCCGGCTCTTACCAGCAGCGGATCGCCCGTTGTCTCACGTAATCGTGCTAGCGCCCGGCTCATCGCCGAAGGGCTAAGCCGCAATCGCAGGGCAGCTCGCGCGACGCTGCCTTCCGCGAGCAGCACATCTAGGGTGACAAGCAAATTGAGATCGGGCCTCGACATGACTCGACGATGTCTTGGCATGGCGTCAAACGCACGAGAAAAGTGCAAACGGTGCGTCTTCCGCCATGTGAGGCGATGGGCTATAGTCCTGCCCATGTTGAAGACAATCATTACAGAACAAGATGGGACAGTCGCTGGAAGCGCAGAACGCACATTTTCTGTTCAGGGGGCGCTCGCCGCCCTTTCGCTGTCCATGTTGCTGTCCTCGCTCGGCACGAGCATCGCGAATGTTGGCCTGCCGACATTGGCTCAGGCTTTCACCGCCACTTTCCAAGAAGTCCAGTGGGTCGTCCTCGCCTACCTCCTTGCCATCACCACCCTGATTGTCAGCGCTGGCCGACTCGGTGACATCATTGGTCGCCGCCGGCTGCTGCTAGTTGGGATCTTCCTGTTTACGGTGGCTTCGCTCCTATGCGGTTTCGCGCCCACGCTCTGGCTGTTGATATCCGCCCGGATGGTGCAAGGTCTTGGAGCGGCCATCATGATGGCTCTCACCATGGCCTTTGTCGGTGAGACGGTCCCGAAGGCAAAGACTGGTAGCGCCATGGGGCTGCTCGGAACGATGTCGGCGATTGGCACCACGCTCGGACCGTCCCTCGGTGGCATTTTGATCTCCGGACTCGGTTGGAGGGCAATCTTCATCGTCAACGTGCCGCTGGGTATCGTGGCTTTTCTGCTCGCACGTCGCTACCTGCCCGTTGATCGCAGCGCGCCGAAGACTGAGCGGGCCGCTTTCGATTATGTGGGCACACTGCTGCTTGCTCTAACCCTCGCAGCCTATGCGCTCGCGATGACGATGGGCCGGGGCCACTTCGGTTCGCTCAACTTGGCTCTGCTCCTGGCTGCGGCCTTTGGCCTCGGGCTTTTCGTGCTCGCCGAAGCGAGGGCAGCATCCCCTTTGATCAGATTGGCGATGTTCCGAGATCCCATGCTGAGTGCGAGCCTCGCCATGAGCGCGCTCGTTTCGACGGTGATGATGGCGACGCTGGTAGTTGGACCATTTTATCTCTCCCGTGCTCTCGGGCTCAATGCGGCCACGGTTGGCCTCGCCTTGTCGGTCGGTCCGCTGGTTGCCGCGCTCACGAGTGTGCCAGCCGGTCGAATTGCGGACCGTTTTGGCGCACAAAGCATGACCGTTGTTGGGCTCATCGGAATGGCGGCCGGTGCCTTGATCCTGTCAATGCTGCCGTCGGCGTTCGGTGTTCTCGGCTACATCGCCCCCATCGTCGTCATCACCGTCGGCTATGCACTGTTTCAGACAGCCAACAACACCGCTGTTATGACGGATATTCGCACTGATCAGCGCGGCGTTATTTCCGGAATGCTCAATTTATCGCGCAATCTCGGACTAGTCACCGGCGCGTCCGTGATGGGCGCGGTGTTCGCGCTCGCGTCGGCAACGACGGACATCACCACGGCTCGTCCCGAGGCCGTTGCCACGGGTATGCGGATCACATTTGCAGTCGCGGCGATCCTGATCGTTGGCGCGCTCGCCATCGCGGTTGGCAGCCGTGCGCTCGCAAGACGTAGGGCGGCGGTAGCGCTGAAGAGGTTTAGCGTAGGCGGAGTAAGTGTGATTGGCCTGTTGATTCTGGCGACCGTAGCCCATGGTTTGCCCGCGACGCCTAGCACGGCTGCCCCGACTCCCGCCGATCCCTATCCGCTCATCGCGGCTGGCTGGGGGCCGGATGCCGGGAATGGCCTGTTTTACAGCCGCTGGGCCGAGGACTGGACCGCCATGCGCGAGGCCGGCCATGCGCCGCCGCTAAAGGCTATGCCACTCGGCGGCGGGTCCTCACTCACCCTCAGCGCCGAAGCCCGTTTGCGTTTCGACGCCTTCGACAATGGGCAGCTCACACACGGCAACGATTATGAGCAGGCGCTGTTCCGCGGCATCCTTGGTGCTGATTTGCGCTTCAACCCAAACTTCCGCGTCTATGGCGAGCTTGGCACCGGCCAGATCGAAGGCCGCCGCAGTGTCGCCGTCGCGAATTTCCAAAACGACGCTTCGATTCAACAGCTGTTTTGCGATGCTCGCGGTTACGCCGGTTCGATGCTGGTAGGCGCTATGGTCGGACGGCAGGAGTTCGCCGATGGTCCTCGTCAACTGTTAAGCCTAAGCGACGGTCCGAACATCCATCGGACTTGGAACGGTGCGCGCTTCTACGCGCATGGTCAAAGATTTCGCCTGGGCGCATTTGACCTGGGCGCGACACGCTTGGCGCGTGGCGCCTTCGATGAAAAGATCAATCGTGCCGAACGTCTCCAGGGGATCAACGCCAGCTTCGTCGTCTCGCCCGGCAGCAAGCCTACCACCTTTTTGGATTCGTTCTGGATTCACAGTGAAAACCCGACCTTCCGTTCTGGCGGACGCACCGGCCTGGACAATCGCGACACCTACGGCGCGCGCCTGTGGGGGCGGTGGGGCGGCCTGAAATTCGACATCACGCTGGCTCACCAGACCGGGCAATACATGAACCGCGACATTGACGCTTGGGGCCTGTTTGTCGTCCAGAGCTTGGCGCTGTCCGACAGGGGATGGAAGCCGAGGCTTGCGGTCCATCTCGACGCTGCCTCCGGCGGCGGCGCTTATGGGACCGGGGCGCTAAAGGGATTCCACCAACTCTACGCCAGTTCCAACTATCTTGGCGAAGGACAGTTTCTCAGCCTCAGCAACCTGCTGCTGATCGCGCCGGGACTCTCCGTCACGCCGTCGTCCCGGACGAACCTTTCGGTCGAATACGGTTTCGCGCGACGGCTTAAGCAGGACGACGCGGCCTATGCCGGCGGGATGCGGGCCTATGCCGGCACCCAGAATGCTTCGGGCCACGCGATCGGTGGCCTGCTCCGCGTCGTCTCAAGTTGGTCAGCCACCGAGCACCTCACACTGTTCTTCAACTATGAACACCTCACCGCGGGTGACGTGCTCAAGCAGGTCCGGCTGACATCGGGCAGCTACTGCTATGTCGGTGCGACGTTCCGGTATTGACTCCAAAGCTACCCCTCACCGCCACGAAAAAATACTCCGCTTATTTTCCTCCCGGATTTCCGGGCCGGATTCGCAACCAAAACAATAATACCACCATATCCCGTATCATCGCACTCGATCCCATAACCGCCACCGGCAAGACCGCCGAACTCTTCACCGCCGTTAAGTCCAAACTAGGAGTGGTGCCAAACCTTATGCGCACCTTCGGTCATTCTCCCGCAGCCCTCGAGGCCTATCTCGGCTTCAAGGCCACGCTGGGCACAGGTGTCCTTCCGGCCAAAGTTCGGGAGCAGATCGCGCTCACCGTTGCCGAGATCAATTCGTGCGACTACTGCCTCGCCGCCCACAGCCTCGTGGCCAAAGGCACTGGTCTCACCGGCGAAGCCATCGCCGCCGCACGCCGCTCTGAAGCCGATGACCCGAAAACTGATGCGTTGTTGAAGTTTGCAGCCTGCGTCGTCGAGTGGCGCGGCCTGGTCACCGACGACGCTCTCGCTGCCGTGCGTAAGGCCGGCGTCAGTGACGCCGAGATCATCGAGACTGTTGCGCACGTCGCGCTGAACATTCTCACCAACTACACCAACCATGTCGCGCGGCCGGTCGTGGATTTCCCAAAGGCTGCGCCACTGTCCGCTGCCGTCTGAACCGCCTCGTTCCCGATCGACGAAGCTTCATCCGTGAATATTTCAAGCCCCGCGCTCAACGTGGCCACAAGCCTGGTGCTTTGTCCGGTCGACAATGGCGGTGTAAGCATGGAATTCGAGGTCAGCGATGCCGCCAACGGCGAACAACTCGTAGCCCTCTCGGGCTTCAGCAACGCCACGCCACTTGAGGGCCTTTACACGCTTCAGCCAAGCGCACTGGGGAATCGACCGCTGGAGCGATGCGCTGCGCAAGATCGTTCGCCCGACCGTCACGAAGATCGCGGCGAAATGACCGGCGCAGCATCAATTTCAAAGTATCCGCACCATCCAATCAGCATCATCCCGAAATGAAAGCCATCCTGACTGCCCGCGCAGATTCTCACCTCAACTCGCGTCCTGTTCTCTATACGAAAAAGGGGTGCCCATGGTGTGCCGAGGCCCGTGAGGTCCTCGAACGCCAAGGGATCGCTTACGACGAACGGAGCGTGACGGCAGACGCCGGCGCGCTTGCCAACATGCTGCACCTCTCTGGTCAAACGAAAGCGCCAGTCCTTGACTGGTCGGGCGAAATCCTCGCCGACTTCGGCGCCGCCGAGCTGGAACCGTTTCTAGCTGCCAGGGTTCGCACCGGGGAGTTGCGCTCGTGATCGCAATCATCGTCGTCCTCTCGTTAGTCGTTGCATTGGTTTCCACGGACGACTGACAATGTCATGAACTCATCCGATACGAAGCCGTTAATCAACCGAGGGTTAGGGCCGGTATGCAATTGTTGCCAACATCTTAGTCGGGACATGGCTTTGCCGCACAGATGAGGTTGACACGGCGAGTGGACACCGGGCGCTGTCTTCCTCCTCCTGTGTCACATAGTTAAATCAATATGACCTCCACCACTAAAGCGGACTGGCTTGTCACAACCGGACTTATCGCTCTTAGCGTCGTCCCGATGGCGGGCGGAATCTTCCGGTTGGTGGAGCTCGGTGGCGGGGCGGCGATTACGCCGGATAACGCACGATTTTTTTCCGCACCATTCCCCATTGGACTGCATATCATCAGCTCTGTCGCTTTTTGCGTCCTGGGAGCGTTCCAGTTCGCGGCGGGGTTCCGCCGCCGCAACCGTAACTGGCACATTGTATCCGGGCGGCTCCTAGTTCCTTGCGGGCTGATCTCCGCGCTGACGGGTCTTTGGATGACCCAGTTCAATCCACCCGCAACTTTTGCCGGTCCGTTGCCCGCGAGTTTCGACGGCCCGATTCTTTACGGCATCCGACTGCTGGTGGGTTCGGCGATGGCATTTTCCCTATGCTTCGGCGTTACGGCGGCCCTTAAGCGCGACATCCCTCGACACCAAGCTTGGATGATCCGCGGCTACGCCCTCGGCCTCGGCGCGGGGACGCAAGTCTTCACTCATCTGCCGTGGTTTCTTTTCCCGAGTATTCGAGGGGAACTCGCAAGGACGCTATTCATGGGAGCAGGCTGGGCCATCAACGTGGCGGTGGCCGAATGGTTAATTTCGCGTGCGCACTCTTCCTATTCTCAGGAGCAGAAGGCCTATTGAATCTGAGTAGATCGCATGATTAGGCTTTGTCCTTCCCTAACCGCGATAGAGCGAGGTGAACAGGCGAATGAATTGGCTGGGTTTCCAAACATTGTCGTGGGCGAAACAGGGCGGCCCGAGTCGCCCATAGCTGGCGTGCGTGAGTATGATTGTAATGGGAAATCTGATCGGAGTGTCTTACTCGGGTTCGGTCCGGTGACGGGGCCACAGGATTTGGGTCAGCACCTAGACTTTCCGTCCTGACTCCATTCGCAGGAAATACATCAAGGCCGGGGCGCGGTCTCCGAGGGGATAGGGCCATCATGCTGGGCCGATCAATGCTTGGCCTGAGCAGCAAAAGACCCGGCCCCTGGGGAGGCCGGGTCTCGAAAACAGTATCAAAACCTCTGGGAAACAGAATTAACCCCGAAAAACGGAATTAATCCCTCGAACCAACACTCAGCGATACTCTTCGTTGGTGTTCGCGTTGATGATCTTGAAATTCTCTACGTGGTAGTTCGGGTCAGCGCGGAAGGCCAACTTCACGCTGAACAACTTTTCCATACGCACCAAGAGATCGGAATCTTCGGAGCGCAGGCGTTGTGATCGGTGCTGCCCTCACTGCGGGCACCCGCCCCGGTCACCCCTTCGGGGCCAGCCGTATGGCTGGCCATCTCCGCGCTGCCGCGCTTCGTCGAGGATGCCCCACAAAAAACGCCCGGCGATTTGCCGGGCGTTGAAAAATCAGGCTTCCGTAAAAACCTTAGCGGTACTCTTCGTTTGTATTCGCATTAATGATCTTGAAGTTCTCGACGTGATAATTCGGGTCCGCTCTGAAGGCTAGTTTGACCGAGAACAATTTTTCCATGCGCACCAGCAAATCGGAGTCCTCCGACCGGAGGCGTTCCAAAATGCTGGGGTGGACGTGGACGCGGAGGGAGTACTCTTTGCCGTCCTTGCGGGCTTGGAGGCGGCGGGCGACGGAGCTGAGCTTGCGCTGGAGCTCGACCGACATCGTCGTGGCGCTCTTCACGGAGCCGCGGCCGTGGCAGTACGGGCAGGGGGCGTAAAGATTGGCGCTGAGGCTCTCCTGCTGGCGCTGGCGCGTCATCTGCATGATGCCGAGCGAGCTGATCGGGAGGATGTGCGTCTTGGCTTTGTCCTCCGACATGAGCTCGACCATCTTGTCGTACACCGAGTTGCGGTGCCGGCGTTCCTTCATGTCGATGAAGTCCATGATGACGAGTCCGCCGATGTTGCGCAGGCGGATCTGGCGGGCCATCTCGACGGCGGCCTCCATGTTCACCTGGAAGATCGTGTTCTTCTCGTCGCCGGAACGGGACTTGTGGGAGCCGGTGTTGACGTCGATGGCGATGAGGGCCTCGGTCTCGTCGATGACGATCTGGCCGCCGGACGGGAGCGTGACCTTGCGCTGGAAGGTCTGCTCGATCTGGCGCTCGATGTTGTAGCGCTCGAAGACGGGGATGGAGTCCTTGTAATAGACGATCTTGTTGCGCGAGCGGGACGAGATTTGGGAGACGAATTCCTGGGTGCGCTTGAAGTCTGCCTCGTTGTCGATGAGCACGCGGTCGATGTCCTCGGTGAGGAAGTCGCGCACGGTGCGCTCGACGATGTCGGGTTCCTGGTAGAGGCAGGCGGGGGCGCGGTCGCTCTCCATCTTGCGGACGATCTCCTCCCACTTCTTGAGGAGGAGGTGGAGGTCGCGGACGAAGTAGCGGGATTTCTTGCCCTCGCCGGCGGTGCGGACGATGACGCCCATGCCCTCGGGGATGGTGAGCTCGTTGATGAGGGTCTTGAGGCGCTTGCGCTCCTGGGGATCCTCGATCTTGCGGGAGATGCCGCAGCCGTCGGAGTAGGGCGTGAGGATGAGGTAGCGGCCGGGGAGGGAGAGGTTGGTCGTGGTGCGCGGGCCCTTGGTGCCGATGGGGCCCTTGGTGACCTGGATCACGATCTCGCTGCCGGGGGGATAGAGGCCGGGGATGTCCTTGACGGTGGGCTCGGCCTTGCGCTCGGCGGCGCCCTTTTTCTTGTTCACGCGCACGACCTCGACGGAGGAGTCGGTGGCGGCGGGGAGCATGTCCCAGTAGTGGAGAAAGGCGTTTTTGTTGAAGCCGATGTCGACGAAGGCGGCCTTGAGGCCGGGGTCGAGGTTCTTGACGCGGCCCTTGT
>Ga0066410_1000355_pt1 | contig 13593 bp, 10 predicted proteins | sample LakWasMet14_LOW5_2_FD_59497 | JGI IMG/M metagenome (GOLD analysis project Ga0066410, IMG submission 59497) | Freshwater sediment methanotrophic microbial communities from Lake Washington under simulated oxygen tension - Sediment Metagenome 14_LOW5 | ecosystem: Environmental > Aquatic >...
GATAAACGTTTAACGTTTATTCCTCATAATTTCAGATTTATAAAAAACTACCTGAGATTATATGGTGTAATAAAAGTTGATGGCATTTTAGGAGACTTAGGTGTTTCATCTCATCAATTTGATAAAGGAGAGAGAGGCTTTTCAATTCGTTTTGAAGCAGACTTAGATATGCGCATGAATCAAAAAAGTGATTTAACCGCAAAAAAAGTCATTAATACTTACGACGAAAAAAAACTAACTTCTATTTTCAGAGAATATGGTGAATTAGATAACGCCTTTCGTTTATCAAAATTAATTTCTGAAGCTAGAGTAAATGGTTCGATTGAAACTACTGCTCAATTAAAAGAAATTATTAAACCTGCTACACCAAAGTTTGAAGAAAACAGATACTTAGCCAAAGTATATCAAGCAATACGCATTGAAGTGAACCAAGAAATGGAGGCTCTAAAAGAATGCCTAACACAATGCGTTGATTTATTAAAGCCAGAAGGTAGATTAGTTGTTATGAGCTATCATAGTTTGGAAGATAGATTAGTGAAGAATTTAATAAAGACAGGAAACATAGAAGGGAAAGAAGAAAAAGACTTAGTGTTTGGTAGAGTTACAAAATACTTTAAGTCGTTAACATCAAAACCTATTGTACCAAGTGCAGAAGAAATCGAACAAAATTCGAGAGCGCGAAGTGCAAAGTTGAGAGTAGCAACAAAGATTTAATGTTTGATTGTTTTCGTATTTAGTGACCAACACTCTGATTCAATAAACACAAAACAACAAAACAACGAAACATAAAATAGTGGCAAACAAATTTAGAGAAATACCAAAAGAAGAAATTGAAGAGTTAGAGGAACTCGTGGAATTAGAACAGCCACAAGTGACGAACAAACCTTCTAAACCAGGAAAGAAAGGTGTTTTAGCTAAAGGTTTATCAAAAATATTTGGAGGGAGTTTTTTGAGTGATGATAGAGCCGTGCAGCACATTCCTTTCATTTTGTTTTTAGCGCTTATTGCCATTTTATACATCGCTAATGGCTATTACGCTGATGATAAAATACGTGAGGTAAATAAAATTAATAATCAAATAAAGGAATTAAGAACTGAATATATTTCTTCAAAATCAGACTTAATGTTTATAAGTAAACAAAGTCAGGTTGCAAAAGCAGTTGCTCCATTAGGATTAAAAGAGCCGGTAGTTGCACCAATGAAAATTGAAATAGACAGTATAAAATAAATTGGAAAACAAAAAAGACATATTATCAAGAACGTATTTAGTATACATACTACTGTGTGTGTTTGCTATTGCCATTTTGTATAAAATGTGCGTGATTCAATTTAAAGAAGGCGATGAGTGGAAACAAAAGGCAGAAAAATTTAACACCAAAGTTTTTGAAATTGAAGCTGTACGCGGTAATATTTTTGATGCTAACGGAAACTTATTAGCTACCTCTTTACCATACTACGAAGTTGCTGTTGATATCAATGCTCCATCTATCGATAAAAAATTATTCGAAAGCAAGGTAGATTCATTAGGAATGCTACTTGCTGATTTATTTAAAGATAAAACAGCAAAACAATACATTAAACTATTACGCAAGGCTCGTAAAAGCGGCGATAGGTATGTTGTTTTAAAACGTAACGTTCCTTACAAAGATTTACAAACTTTAAAAACCTTTCCAATTTTTAAACGTGGTAAACGTGGCGGATTAGTTACTCTTCAAACTAATAAACGTGAGCGTCCATTTAAAATGCTAGCCGCTCGTACTATTGGAATGGCTCGTGCCGGCATAAAACCTGTTGGTTTAGAAGGTGCGTACGATTCAATATTAATGGGTATTAGCGGACAACGTTTAATGCAAAAGATTGCAGGCGATGTTTGGCGACCAATTAACGATGAAAATGAAGTTGAACCAAAAGATGGTAGTGATTTATACACAACTATAGATATCAATATTCAGGATGTGGCAGAAAATGCCTTAATGAACACATTAATTAAAAATAAAGCGTCTCATGGTTGCGCCATTTTAATGGAAGTAAAAACAGGAGAGATTAAAGCTATTGCAAATTTAACACGCGATGGTAAGGATTCTATGTCATATTCTGAAAGTTTAAATTATGCAGTAGCTTATGCGACAGAGCCTGGCTCAACATTTAAGCTTGCATCGTACTTAGCAGTAATGGATGACTATGGCGTTAATTTAAATGAAAAAATACAAGTTGGAAATGGTGAAGTAACTTACTATAACAAAACCATTAAAGATGCTCACGCGCCAGAAACCTCAGTTTTAACATTAAAACGTGCATTCGAAGTTTCATCAAATGTAGCTGCGGCAAAAACAATAACAAAGTATTATTCAAAAAACCCTCAGCAATACATTAATAAACTTCGTTCGTTTCATTTACACGAAAAATTAGGTTTATCAATTCCCGGCGAAGGAACTCCATTAATTAAACAACCTAAAAGTAAAGATTGGTCAGGACTAACTCTGCCTCAAATGAGTTATGGTTACGAAAGTTTAATTACGCCATTACAAACTCTTACACTTTATAATGCTATTGCAAACGATGGCAAAATGGTAAAGCCTCGTTTCGAAAAAGAAATAAGACATAATGGCAAAACAGTAAAAACATTTACAACAGAAGTGATTGCCGAACAAATTGTAAAACCTGCAACTGTAAAAAAAGCAAAAGAGATGTTAGAAGGTGTTGTACAAAACGGAAGCGGAAAAGGCTTAAACATTACTGCATTTAAAGTTGGAGGAAAAACAGGAACTGCTCAAATTGCTAAAATTGGCGTTAAACGTGGTAGCGGAAAAACAGCTTACGGAGATGTAGGTGACAGAAACTACCAGGCATCATTTGTTGGTTATTTCCCTGCAGATAAACCATTATATACTTGCATCGTTATTATTAACTCTCCAAGTAATGGTATTTATTATGGTGGTTTAGTTGCAGGCCCTGTATTTAAAGAGATTGCCGAAAAAGTATATTCATCTAGTTTAGATTTCTTAGACCCTATAAATAACAAACAAGATTTATTAACGAAAGCTCCTCAAAGTTCAAAAACAAAAAACGACGAACTGATCGTTGCATCAAAAGCACTTAAACTGCCTATAAATTCAAAGGTAGCAGATAACGCTTATGCCGCAAGAAACCCACAAGACTCTACTCGTATTTCTTTAAGCGAAAGTAATTTAGAAAGTCAACTGAAAAAAGGAATAGTGCCGAATTTAAACGGGTTATCTGCAAAAGACGCTTTATATCTGCTTGAAAACAGTGGTTTTCATGTGAAAATATACGGCATGGGTTCAGTAAAAAAACAATCAATTGAAGCCGGTACAAAATTTAATAAAGGAGATAAAATAACCTTAATACTAAGTTAAATAAAGCATGAAGCTACTAAGCGACATATTATATAAAACAAGATTAGAAGAAGTTGTAGGCTCTACAAATGTAGCTATCTCGTCTGTTACTTTCGATTCAAGAAAAGTAAAGAAAGATTCATTATTTATAGCAACTAGAGGAACTGCTGTTGATGGACATTCTTTCATTGAAAAAGCAATTGAATTAGGTGCTGTTGCTATTGTTTGCGAAGAGTTACCAATTGTACAAAAAGAAAACATTACTTACATCAAAGTATTAGATTCATCAGCTGCACTTGGTTACATTGCTTGCAACTTTTACGATAACCCTTCCGAAAAATTAAAATTAGTTGGTATTACCGGAACAAATGGTAAAACAACAACTGTTACTTTATTATTCAATTTATTCCGTGGCTTAGGATACAATGTTGGTTTGTTATCTACTGTACAAAATAAAATCAACAATACAATTATTCCGTCAACACACACAACACCAGATGCTTTAAGTTTAAACGAACTATTAGCTCAAATGGTTGAAGCTGGTTGCCAATATGTGTTTATGGAAGTAAGTTCTCATGCTGTAGTACAACATCGTATTACCGGATTAAAATTTACCGGCGCTGCTTTTTCAAACATTACACATGATCATTTAGATTATCACAAAACGTTTGACGAATACATCAAAGCAAAAAAACGTTTCTTCGACAATTTATCTGACGAAGCTTTTGCTTTAACAAATAAAGATGATAGAAATGGCTTGGTTATGTTGCAAAACACCAAAGCTCAAAAATTCACATACGGATTAAAATCTGTAGCTGATTTTAAATGTAAAGTTTTAGAAAATCACTTAAACGGATTATTACTAAATCTTGATAACCAAGAAGTTTGGGTTAAATTAATTGGTTCGTTTAACGCATACAATGTTTTAGTAGTTTATGCTATTTCTCAACTATTAAAACAAAATAAAACACAGGTACTTACAACTTTAAGTAATTTAAATTCAGTTGAAGGTCGTTTTCAATATATCAAATCAAAAAATGGAATTATTGCCATTGTTGATTATGCACATACACCTGACGCATTAAAAAATGTATTAGAAACAATTAAAGACATCAGAACCGGAAATGAGCAAGTAATTTCATTAGTTGGTTGTGGCGGCGACAGAGATGCTGCGAAACGTCCTATTATGGCGCAAATTGCATGCGAGTACAGCAACAGAGTTTTGTTAACAAGCGATAATCCTCGCAGCGAAAACCCTGAAGACATTTTAAATCAAATGCAAGCTGGTATTAATCCAGTTGATGCAAAAAAAACATTAAGAATTACTGACCGAAAAGAAGCCATTAAAACTGCCTGCACATTAGCAAACAAAGGCGACATCATTTTAGTTGCAGGAAAAGGTCATGAGAAGTACCAAGAGATAAATGGAGTAAAGCATCCATTTGATGATTTTGAAATTGTAAAAGAAACTTTTAACACACTTGATATATAATATATGTTTTACTATTTGTTTCAATATTTAGATAAGTTAGACTTCCCTGGGGCCGGTGTATTTCAATACATTTCTTTTAGAGCGACTTTAGCGTTAATGACATCATTATTAATATCAATGGTGTTCGGGAAACGTATCATTAACTTTATCAGAAAAAAACAAATTGGTGAAACAATTCGTGAATTAGGTTTACAAGGTCAAAATGAAAAAGCAGGAACCCCAACAATGGGAGGTTTAATTATCCTGGCTGCTATTATCATTCCTACATTACTTTTTGCAAAGCTTCATAACGTATATATCATCTTAATGCTAATATCAACCGTATGGCTTGGTAGTATTGGGTTCTTAGATGATTACATTAAAGTATTCAAAAAAAACAAAGAAGGTTTACAAGGTAAATTTAAAGTAGTTGGTCAAATTGGTATTGGCTTACTAGTAGGCGCTGTATTGTACTTTCACCCGGATGTAGTGATTAAAGAACGAGTAACTGCAAACCAACAAGCTGCTTATTCATTTGACGAAGCCATTAGCGGAAGCACAAAACTCAATCTACCAAAATACTCGCACGAAACAACAAAAACAATTAAAACAACTATTCCATTTGTAAAAAACAATGAGTTTGATTACACAAAAGTATTGTCTTTCATGGGAGATAAAGCTCAAGAATACGGCTGGTTAATTTTTATTCCGATTGTTATTTTAATTGTTACTGCCGTATCAAATGGAGCTAATATAACGGATGGCATAGATGGTTTAGCTGCCGGAACAAGTGCCATTATAGGTACCACACTCGGTATTTTAGCTTATGTAAGTGGAAATACTGTATTTGCTGATTATCTAAACATCATGTATATCCCCAACACGGGTGAGTTGGTGATTTTTATGGCTGCATTTGTGGGAGCCTGTGTTGGTTTTTTATGGTACAATGCTTTTCCTGCTCAAGTATTTATGGGCGACACCGGAAGCTTAGCCATTGGTGGTATTATTGCGGTTTATGCGATTGCAATTCGTAAAGAATTATTAATTCCAATTTTATGTGGCATCTTCTTAGTTGAAAATGTTTCTGTTATTCTTCAGGTTTACTATTTCAAATACCAAAAGAAAAAGCGCGGTATCGAATACGCTCGCGAAAACCGATTATTTAAAATGGCACCGTTACATCATCATTACCAAAAAAGTGGTTTTCATGAATCAAAAATTGTTATGCGATTTTTCATTATCGGAATCATGTTAGCAGCGCTAACCATAGTAACCTTAAAATTAAGATAGAATAACTGAAATTGAATAAACGAATTGTCATATTAGGTAGCGGCGAAAGCGGTGTGGGCAGTGCAATTTTAGCACAAGCTAAAGGATTTGACGTATTCGTATCTGACAAAGGTTTGATTCAGGATAAATACAAAACTCAACTTAAAGAAAATAATATTGCATTTGAAGAAGGGCAACACACAGAAGACTTAATTTTAAATGCATCTGAAATTATTAAAAGCCCTGGTATACCAGATAAAGTTGAGCTAATTAAAAAAGCAAAAGAAAAAAACATACCCGTAATTTCTGAAATTGAATTTGCAGGAAGATATACTAACGCTAAAAAAATATGCATAACCGGTAGCAACGGAAAAACAACCACTACCCTACTAACATACCACATCTTAAAAAAAGCCGGGTACAATGTTGGCTTAGGCGGCAATGTTGGAAAAAGTTTTGCCTATCAAGTTGCTAAAGAAAACTATGATTACTATGTATTAGAGTTAAGTAGTTTTCAATTAGATGGCATGTTTAATTTTAAAGCGGATGTTGCGATTTTATTAAACATCACACCTGATCATTTAGATCGATACGATTACAAGTTTGAAAACTATGTGGCTTCAAAATTCAGAATCACACAAAATCAAACGAAAGATGATGCTTTTATTTTTTGTGCAGATGATGACGTGATGCAAGAGTTTATGAAGCAACACCAATTTAGTGGGCAATTAATTCCGTTTAGTATTAAACAAGAAATAAACGGAAATGGCGCTTACTTAAACAACAACGAAATAACCCTTAATTATAATAATAACCCTAAACCCTTAATTATGACCCTAGAACAGTTAGCCCTACAAGGTAAACACAACGTTTACAATTCAATGGCTGCATCGTTAGCAGCGCGTATTGTTGATATACGTAAAGACATTATCCGCGAAAGTTTAGAAGATTTCGTTAATGCTGAACATCGCTTAGAATTTGTTGCTTCAATTAATGGCATCGAATTTATTAACGATTCAAAAGCGACTAACGTAAACTCTACATGGTATGCATTAGAGAGTATGCAAAAACCAACCGTATTAATTCTTGGCGGACAAGACAAAGGAAACAATTACGATGAGTTAGTTGAGTTAGTTAACGAAAAAGTAAAAGCAATTGTTTGCTTAGGTACTGATAATAAAAAAATCATTAAATCATTTAAAGGCTGTGTAGAAAACATTATGGAAGCTGGTTCAGCTGTTGAAGCTGTAGCTATGTCATATAAACTAGCAACTAAAGGTGATGTTGTTTTATTATCTCCGGCTTGTGCAAGTTTTGATTTGTTTAAAAATTACGAAGATAGAGGCGCTCAATTTAAAGCTGCCGTAAGAAGTTTATAATAGTACTATGAAAGAAGTAGCTTTAGGACAGAAAACTTTTTCAATTAACAGAGAAACAGACCACAGTTTCGAATTTGTTGCTAACATTAATGATGTTACATTTATTAATGATTCAAAAGCCACAAATGCTAAGCAAACTGTTGAGAGTGTAAATTCTCTTGATGCTGAAATTGTATTAATACTTGGCGGAGATGATTTAAAAACAGACTACTCTTGGTTTACAAACTTAAATTACTATAACATTAAAACTGTTATTTATTACGGTAGACGATTTGCTGAAATTAAAAACATTTTTAGCAAACACGTTATGGTAATTGTGGTAGATAATATGGAGAGCGCAGTTGATGTTTCAAAATCAAAAGCTATAAAAAACCAAGCTGTATTATTTTCTCCGGCATGCCCAAGTTATGATGCATTTGACAACTATAAAAACAGAGGTAATAAATTTAAAGAGCTGGTAACAAATGTTTGATGTTTAATTGTTTAATGTTTGAAAAAACAATAAACAAAAAACAGATAAACAACTAAACAATTATCTAATGAAGCAACTAACATACTTAAAAGGAGATAGGGTAATTTGGACAATAGTATTTCTATTGTCAATCTTATCTATTTTAGTTGTTTACAGTTCTGTAGTCACCCTTGCGCATAAATATAAACAAGGAAATACCGAGGCTTATTTAATAAAACATGCTATCACAATTTTTGGTGGAATTTTAATCATGTACTTCGTACATAAATTAAAGTATACTTTATTTTCTCGCGTAGCACAAATAGGAATTTTTTTAGTAATACCATTACTTTTATTTACATTATTAAAAGGTGTAAGTGCAGGTGAAGCCAGCAGATGGGTTGAAATACCAGGGTTAGGGCTAACGTTTCAATCCTCTGACGTTGCTAAAATTATTCTTATCATTTTTGTAGCACGCACATTAACTATTAAGCAAGATAATTTAGATGACTTCAAATCAATCATTAAATACTTGCTTGTTCCTATAGGTTTTATTTGCTTATTAATTTTCCCTGCTAACTTCTCTACGTCAGCACTACTATTTGTAAACTGTTTGTTTTTAATGTTTGTTGGGAGAGTAAAATTAAAATTCATTGGGTATGTTTTAGGAGCATGTATTGCCTTTGCTTTATTATTGTTAGTTGTCATTTATCAATTTCCTGATGCTATCCCTCGTGGTGCTACATGGAAAGCACGTATTGAAAATTTCAGCAAAGGCGATTCCAAAAGCAATTACCAAAGTGAGCAAGCTAAAATTGCAATTGCTACAGGAGGCGTAATTGGCAAAGGGCCTGGCAATAGCACACAACGTGCTTTTTTACCGCAAGCGTCTTCCGATTTTATTTATGCCATTATTATCGAAGAGTATGGTTTATTTACAGGCTTAGCCATGCTTTTCCTATACATGATTTTATTATTCAGAGGCATCAGAATATTACGCGATTCAGAAAAAACGTTTGGCGGCTTAATGGCTGTTGGCCTGAGTTTTAGTTTAGTATTTCAAGCCCTTATCAATATGGCTGTAGCAGTTAATTTATTTCCTGTAACAGGTCAACCACTACCTTTAGTAAGTATGGGAGGAACATCTATTTGGTTTACCTGTATTGCCATTGGTATTATTTTAAGTGTTAGTAAATCTAACGAACAGAAAGAAGAAGTTATTACAGAATAGACCGTATAACTATTCTGAGAAAATCTAAAACAAAAAACAGCTCAGAAACACATCTCGACATTGACTGATGTGACAATTAAAAAAGAGTACACACAACTAATGAAACCTTTAAAAGTAATATTAAGCGGCGGCGGAACAGGCGGACACATTTTTCCGGCAGTAGCCATTGCTAACGAAATCAAAAAGCTTGTTCCACATGCAGAAATATTATTTGTAGGCGCATTAGGAAAAATGGAAATGGAAAAAGTTCCTGCTGCTGGTTATAAAATTATTGGAGTTCCTATTGCTGGTTTACAACGTAAATTTACTTTAGCTAATTTAAAGTTACCTTTCCTAATTATTCAAAGTTTATTTAAAACTCGTAAAATCATAAAAGATTTTCAGCCTGATGTCGTTGTTGGAACAGGTGGATATGCATCAGGGCCATTATTAAAAGCCGCTACAAATAAAGGTATTCCTGCATTATTACAAGAGCAAAATTCCTATGCAGGAATTACTAATAAAATACTTTCGAAAAAAGCCAGTAAAATTTGTGTAGCGTACGAAGGAATGGATAAATTCTTTCCGGCCGAAAAAATTATTTTAACGGGTAATCCGGTCCGTCAGGATTTGAAAGATGTAAAACGTCTTCGTAACGAAGCATTAGAATACTTTAAATTAGATTCTAATAAAAAAACAATTTTAGTCATTGGTGGAAGCCTAGGAGCAAGAACCATTAATGAATCTATCGGTGCAGGTTTACAACAATTAGCAGATAATAACATTCAATTAATATGGCAAACAGGGAAAGGTTACATTGAAACTGCTAAACAACAAGTTGCTCCTTTTTCTAACAAACACATTTACGCTCTCGATTTTATTTCGCGTATGGACTTAGCTTATGCAGCAGCTGACATTGTTGTATCAAGAGCTGGTGCCAGTTCTGTTTCCGAATTATGTAATATAGGAATACCAAGCATATTAGTTCCTTCTCCTAATGTTGCTGAAGATCATCAAACAAAAAATGCTATGGCGCTTGTAAATAAAGATGCCGCATTATTAGTAACGGATGCAGCTGCTCATGAAAAACTAGTTAACCAAGCTATTCAGTTAATTAATGACACTAACCAACAAGTTAACTTAACTAACAATATTAGTAAAATGGCTTTCTACAATTCGGCAAACGTCATTGCTCACGAAGTATTAAAGCTAGCTAAATACCAATTGTAATATGAACATTTTAGATTATAAATTATATTACTTTTTAGGTGCCGGTGGCATTGGCATGAGTGCTTTAGTGCGCTACTTCAATCACTATGGTAAAAGCGTTTACGGTTATGATAAAACTAAAACTGATTTAACTAGCGAATTAGAAAAAGAAGGCGCAACACTTCATTATCATGAAGATGAAGCATTTGTAAAAGAACTTTTCTCTATATACAACAAAGAAGATATTTTAGTGATTTATACGCCGGCTGTTCCTAAAGAGCATGCAGAATTTATATATCTGCAACAAAACGGCTATCAGTTACAAAAGCGCGCGTGGGTTTTGGGCGAAATTACCAAACAATTTAGAACCATTGCCATTGCTGGAACTCACGGAAAAACAACCACTACAACTTTAGTAACACACATTTTAAAAACAGCAGGCATTAACTGCTTTGCATTTTTAGGAGGAATATCGCAAAACTATAAAACGAATTTATTATTAGGCGATGCTAAAGATAAAAATGCCTTTGTTGTTGTTGAAGCTGACGAATACGACCGTTCGTTTCTAACACTTCATCCATATATTTCTGTTATAACAAGTGTGGATGCTGACCATTTAGATATATACGGAAGTAAAGAAGCTATGCATGACACTTATCGTCAGTTTGCTACTCAAGTAAAAAATGATGGCTTTTTGATTGTTAAAAAAAATGTTGATAACGATTTGAAGCTCAATGGCAAACGACTTATCTACTCCTTAAATTTAGGTACGGAATATTCTGCAAATTCTATACACATTAGCAATGGTCAATTTCAATATAACATTGCTAGTCCTATAGAGCCTGTAAGCCACGTAGCCATTGGATTACCGGGCTTACATAATGTAGAAAATTCGATAGCTGCAGTTGCTGTTGCACAGCAATTAGGTGTTAAGGGCGAAGTGATTAATGAAGCCCTACGTTCTTTTAAAGGTGTAAAACGTCGTTTTGATTATCATGTAAAATCAAAATCGGTTGTGTATATAGATGATTACGCTCATCATCCGGAAGAATTAAAAGCAGCTATAACAGCAGCTAAACAATTGTATCCTGATAAAAAAGTAACTGGCATTTTTCAGCCACACTTATTTACACGAACCAGAGATTTTGCTGATGGCTTTGCTGAAAGTTTAGATTTACTTGATGTATGCTTACTCTTAGAAATTTATCCGGCCCGCGAACAACCCATTGAAGGCATTAATTCACAAATGCTTTTAAACAAAATGACCTCAAAACACAAACACTTGGTAAAAAAAGAAAATGTGTTAGATTTTTTAAAGACACATCATAGTGAAGTTGTTATGACATTAGGAGCAGGAGATATAGATTCGTTGATTTCGCCTATTGAAGCATATTTAAAAACAATATAGTTGCTTGCAACAAAAATTTTGTCGATTCGAACATAATCGAAGGCAAAAATGAAAATGAAAAAAATTAGTACTAAAAAAATATTAATTACCGTTCTTTGGATTATAGGATTATCAGGTCTTTTTGCATCATTGGCTTTTGCTTCAAAAAAAGAAAAAGCTGTAGTTGCTGAAAATTTAAGCATTAATATCACAAACACTGATGAAAACTTATTCATTGATGAAACTGACGTTAAAGATTTTTTTAACGACAGAAAAGATTCGATTTTAAATGCTCAGCTGAAAAACATTAATGTTAATGAACTCGAAAAAGCATTAAACTCACATCCGGCAATTGAAAATGCAGATGTAGCAGTTGATATTAATGGAGACGTTAACATCAATGTTACACAACGTAAACCAATTGTTAGAGTTTTTAATTTAGATGGCGAGAGCTACTATATCGACAACACTTCTAAATTAATGCCTTTAAACGAAAAATACACAGCTCGTGTATTAATTGCATCAGGATTTATTTTAGAACCTTATGCTCAACGCTATGAGTTTTCGGCTAACGAAATTAAAAGCAATGAATTATTTAATAAAGTGAGTGTTTTGGATGATGTGTTTACGATATCTGAATACATAACTAAAGACACCATATTAAATAGCCTGATACATCAAATAAATGTCACAAAAGATAAAGAGTTGGAATTATATCCAACAATCGGTAATCAAAAAATAGTTTTTGGGGAAGCGAAAGACATAGAAGAAAAGTTTAATAAACTAAAACTATTTTACACTGAAGGATTAAACAAAACAGATGGTTGGAATAAATACTCAATCATTAATATAAAATACAAAAACCAAGTGGTTTGCACTAAAAAATAAGTTTATGGAAAGTAAACAAGAAAAAAGAATACCTGAAAATGCTGAGCTAGTTGTAGGCTTAGATATTGGAACAACCAAAATTGCCGCTATTGTTGGTTACAAAAACGAATACGGTAAAGTTGAAATTTTAAGTATTGGTAAAGCCGAATCACTTGGTGTGCAACGTGGCGTAGTTGCTAATATTGAACAAACTATTGAATCAATCAAAGCAGCTATTAAAATTGCTTCAGATAAAGCAAATATAGATATTGAAGAAGTAATTGTAGGTATTGCCGGGCAACATATAAAAAGTATGCAACACCGAGGCATGGTTACTCGCCGCTCATTAGAGGATGAAGTTAGCCAAGCAGATGTTGATCAATTAATTGACAACATGCACCGTCTTGTTATGAGTCCGGGCGAAGAAATTATCCATGTGATTCCACAAGAATACATTATTGATGGAGAAGCTGGAATCCGAAACCCTATTGGTCACTCAGGTATTCGCTTAGAAGGTAATTTCCATATTATTACAGGGCAAGTATCTGCTGTAAAAAACATTTTTAAATGTGTAGATAGAGCTAAGTTAACTACTGTTGATTTACATTTAGAGCCATTAGCAAGTGCTGATGCGGTTTTAAGTGATGAAGAAAAAGAAGCTGGTGTTGTATTAGTTGATATTGGCGGTGGAACAACTGACGTAGCAATTTTCTACGACGGTATTATTCGCCACACAGCTGTTATACCTTTTGGTGGTAATATTATTACTGATGATATTAAAGAAGGATGTGGCATAATTAAAACTCAGGCCGAACAATTGAAAATGCGTTTTGGCTCGGCTTTAGCTCAAGAAAATCAAGTAAATGAAATCATTTCTATTCCTGGCTTAAGAGGTCGTCCGCATAAAGAAATTTCAGTAAATACATTAGCGCAAATTATTCAGGCGCGTATGGAAGAAATTTTAGAGTTCGTTTTATTTGAAATTAAATCATCA
>Ga0066410_1000362_pt1 | contig 13495 bp, 6 predicted proteins | sample LakWasMet14_LOW5_2_FD_59497 | JGI IMG/M metagenome (GOLD analysis project Ga0066410, IMG submission 59497) | Freshwater sediment methanotrophic microbial communities from Lake Washington under simulated oxygen tension - Sediment Metagenome 14_LOW5 | ecosystem: Environmental > Aquatic > Freshwater...
TTGAAGGCTTAAAAGAAATTAACGAAGTTAAATTAGTAGGTGTTTTGGATCGTGAAATTCAGGTAAATCTTGATATGTACAAAATGCAAGCCGCTCAGTTATCATTAGCGGATGTGCAACGTGCTATCGCTTCCGAAAACCTTTCTTTATCGGGTGGTAATGTTCCTTTAAACGGAATGAAGCCAACATTAAGTATTAAGAGCGAATTTAAAAGCCCTAAAGAAATTGAGAATATCGTTGTAACATCAGCAACCGGTGCTAAATTATTTATTAAAGATTTTGCTCAAGTAATAGATGCCTTTAAAGAACAAGAAAGTTTTTCAAGTTCAAAAGGTAAAAACGTTATCACTTTAAACATTATCAAACGTTCGGGCGAAAACTTAATTGATGCATCTGATAAAATTTACAAAACCATTGAGGAAATGAAAGAACATGAGTTTCCTAAAGGATTAGATGTAACCGTAAGCGGCGATCAAAGTTCTAAAACAAAAGTAACTTTACATGATTTAATTAACACGATTATCATTGGTTTTATATTAGTAACCATTGTATTGATGTTCTTTATGGGTGTAACCAATGCCTTATTTGTGGCTTTATCGGTTCCTTTATCCATGTTTATTGCCTTTATGATTATGCCAAGTATAGGCTTTACGTTTAATATGATTGTATTATTCGCATTCTTACTTGCATTGGGTATTGTGGTAGATGATGCCATTGTGGTGATTGAAAACACACACCGTTTGTTTGATAATGGTAAACGTGATATTAAAACGGCCGCTAAAATGGCTGCCGGCGAAGTGTTTTTACCTGTACTTTCCGGAACTATTACAACTTTAGCACCATTTATTCCATTAGCTTTTTGGCCTGGTATTATTGGTAAGTTCATGTACTTTTTACCGGTAACATTAATCATTGCTTTATTAGCGTCTTTATTTGTGGCTTATATCATTAATCCGGTGTTTGCCGTTGATTTTATGAAATCGCACGAAGAGGAAGCAAAAGAACATGGTAAATTAACTAAAAAAGCAAAAATGCAATTAGGAGTTTATGCGTTAGTGGCTTTATTCTCTTATTTAACAGGACATGTAGGAGTTGGTAACTTTACTGTTTTCTTAGCTATGTTTTTAGTGTTAAACAGATTATGGTTATATAAAGTAATTGAATACTGGCAATTTAAAGCATGGCCTGCTTTTCAAGATAGATATACATCGGTGTTAAAATGGTTCCTTAAAAAACCTTGGAGACCTTTATTATATGTAATTATTTTATTCTTTATATCACTAGCGTTTTTTATAGCTCGTGGTCCAAAAGTAGTATTCTTCCCTCAAGGCGATCCGAATAATATTTACGTGTATGTGAAGTTACCTACAGGTACCGATCCATTAGTAACTAATAGTGTTATGCGTAAAGTTGAAAATAAAATGTACAGTGTTGTTGATCCTAACAATCCTGTTATCGAATCAATTATTACCAACGTAACTATTGGTACTACAGATCCTCGTGATGGTGATCAAAATGCATATCCTAACAGAGGTAAAATTGCCATTAACTTTGTTGAGTTCGAAAAACGCCATGGTGTTTCTACAGGAGAGTTTTTATCTAAATTACAATCTTTACAATGGGGAATTCCGGGCGCTGAAATTACAGTGAATAAAGAACAAAATGGTCCGCCAACAGCTAAACCAGTAAATATTGAAGTTGCGGGTGATGACTTTGATGATTTAGTTAGTAATGCAGCTATGCTAAAACGCTTCCTAGATTCATCAAAAGTACAAGGCGTTGAAAATTTAAAATCTGATTTTGAAAGTAATAAACCAGAAATTGTGTTTGATATTGACAGAGAAAGAGCTAACCGCGAAGGTATGTCAACTTACGCTTTGGCAATGGAAATAAGAGGTGCTGTGTATGGTATTGAAGCTTCTAAATTTAGAGATGTAGATGATGAGTATCCTATTCAGTTACGTTATAAATTAGATCAACGTGTTGATATTGAAACGCTGCGTAACTTGAAAATTACGTATCGTGATATGAACATGGGTGGCATGGTTCGTTCAGTGCCTTTATCATCAGTATGTGATATCAGATACGATTATACTTATGCAGGTATTAAACGTAAAAACAACAAACGTGTGATTACATTATCATCCGATGTAAAAGAAGGTTTTAACCCTAATGAGGTTGTAGCCAAATTACAAAAGGTAGCTAAAAATTACACACCACATGGCGATATCACAGTTAAATTCACAGGTCAGCAAGAAGACCAAGCAGAAACTGCAGGTTTCTTAGGTAGCGCTATGATGATTGCTGTTGGTTTAATGTTGTTAGTGTTAGTGGGTTTATTTAACTCCTTAGGTAAACCATTAATTATCTTATCTGAAATTTTATTCAGTATCATTGGTGTGTTATTAGGAACAGCCATTTTTAAAATGGATATGAGTATTGTAATGACGGGTGTAGGTATCATTGCTTTAGGTGGTATTGTGGTACGTAACGGTATTTTATTAGTTGAGTTTGCTGAGTTTGCTAGAGCTGGCGGTATGAGTTTATACGATGCAACAGTAGAGGCGGGCAGAACACGTATGACACCGGTTATGTTAACTGCCATTGCTGCCATATTAGGTTTAATACCATTAGCAGTTGGTTTAAATATCGATTTCGAAAGATTATTTACAGAATTAAATCCACACATTTTCTTTGGTGGAGATAGTGTTGTATTCTGGGGACCATTATCATGGACAATGATATTCGGTTTAATTTTCGCTACAGTATTAACTCTATTGTTAATTCCAGCAATGTATTTAATTACTGAACGATTAAAACGTAAATCAATCGTAATTTTAGATCATTTTGAAATACCAAAATTTGCAATGTATGTGCCGTTTTTAATTTTAATATTGAGATTGGTATTATTCATTCAAAAGAAAAAATTAGATTACGGAGATTTAGATAGATAGTAATTTTTTTAAACTGTCTTAAAAGTAAAACCTTTATGTGTGTTTAATTAATTGGCTCAGCCGGTTAGAGCATCACTAAGGATACTTTTAAGACAGTTTCTTTTTTTGTTTAAAAACATTTTATCTTTACTGTCTCATCACTTTGTATGATTCGCAAATTATTTAAAATACTCTTAAAAACAGTTCTGGTTATAGCACTATTGCTAACAGCTTTTGCTGTTTATTTTTATTTTGCCATACAAATAGAGGTGCCTACAGTGGCTAATGATTCTACCATTAATTGGAAACGCGATTCGCTTGGTAAAGAGTTTTATAAAGTAAATGATAACTGGTTACAGCATAGCGAAAGTGGTCTTTGGGAATTGTATGTTGAAGGCGATGCCTACGAGCGTGGAGTAGCCAATGGCATGCTAACTAAAGAATTGCATGCCTACCAGGAAGAATCATTTTTTAAGCAAATTCAACTTTTAATTCCTGATTTAAACTATTTAAAATTCTTAAAATACTTTGTGGCGTATTTCAATCGTCATTTACCTGATCATATTTCATACGAATACAAACAAGAAATTTTCGGTATCTCTAAATTTGCTAGCGATAAGTATGATTTTATTGCACCAAAATATCATCGTATTTTAAACTATCATGGTGCGCATGATATTGGCCATGCTTTACAAGATAAAAACATGACGGTAGGTTGTACATCGTTTTCGGTGTGGGATAAAAAAAGTGCTGATGGGAAATTATTAGTGGGTCGTAATTTTGATTTTTATAGTGGAGATGATTTTGCGAAAAATAAAATAGTACAATTTACTAATCCTACTAAAGGCTATAAGTTTGCAACCGTTACCTGGAGTGGTTTTATTGGTGCTTGTAGTGGTATGAATGAGAAAGGAATTACTGTTACCATTAATGCAGCAAAAAGTTCTATACCAACTGATGCAGCTACACCAATAGCTTTATTAGCAAGAGAAATTTTACAGTATGCCAAAAATATTAACGAGGCTATAGCAATTGCAGAAAAAAGAAAAGTGTTTGTGTCTGAAAGTATATTAGTTGGTAGTGCAAGTGATAATAAAACGATTAGCATTGAAAAAGCACCCGAAAAAATGGATGTGTATGAAGTGCCTAATTCAAATCAAATTATTTGTCCTAATCATTACCAAGGTCCTGCTTTTGCTAACGATTTATCTAATTTGACTAATCAGGTAGAAAGCTCGTCGTTATACAGAAATTTCAGATTAAAGCAATTGCTTAAGCAAAGCGATACCATTAATTATATACAAGCTGCTGCTATTTTGCGCAATCAAAAAGGATTAAATGATAAAAACATTGGTTTTACTAACGAAAAAGGATTAAATCAATTACTGGCTCATCATGCAGTTATATTTAAGCCTCAAGATAAATTAATGTGGGTAAGTGCAAATCCTTTTCAGTGCGGTAAATTTGTGTGTTATAATTTAGATAGTGTATTTGCTAATGCCAAGCAACTTAAATCAGCGAAAGCAATTAATGTAAGCTCTTTAACAATTCCTGAAGATCCGTTTTTGCAATCAGCCGAGTATCAAAAATTTATTTGTTTTAAAACCATTAAACACTTCATACAGCTCATTACTAAAAAGGCAACATCAACAACATTGCCGGCACACATCGAAAAAGCGTTTATTAGCTCCAATCCCGAGAGTTATTATATGTTTCAGATATTAGGCGATTACTATGCCTCAAGAAAAGAAAATAATAAGCAATAGAGTATTACCAATTAGCTTTAACAAAAGAAATAGCAACGCTTAAAGAAGCGAAACAAATAAAAGGGAGTATTGAAAAATGTAAAATTATTAAATAAGATATTCTTGTTTAATTTGGTAGCATTAGGAAAGTAAAAAAATAATTGTCTTTCACGGACGACGATTTTGCAAAAATCGAATTCGAATGCTAAATGGGATTTAGGTTGGATTATAGAAGTTGTTTATTATCTAGCTATTTACTTTTGTTTGACTTGTTGTTGTTATTTACGACTATAAAAAAACATAAAGGCTTGATTTTTTATATAAAACCAAGCCAATAGTCTTCTTTAAAAAGACAGACAATTTTTATTTGCAAATAATAATTCTTCTTTGTGACAAAATTTTATTTTCTACTGATAATACTTTCACGAAATAGATACCATTGCTACCATTAAAATTAATATTATTTTTTGCGTTAGGGAGTATTATTCCCTCATGAATTTTTTGTCCTAATACGTCCAATATTTCAAATTTCAAGTCACGATAATTACTTTCTGTATATTCTATCGTGAAATTATCGCTTGAAGGATTTGGATAAATTAAAAAATTAAATGATTCTGAATCTTCTTTAACCGAAACAAATCCATTATATAAAGTTGCTATTTCATTAGCACTTAAGGCTCGATTATAAATCATATAATCATCAAGTTTTCCTGAAAAAAATTCAGAAGGAGTTGGCGTTCCATTAGATCCAAATCTAAGTCCTGTATTCGCATTTAAAATTGTAGTAGAGTTAGAAAAAGTATTTTCAAGATTACCATTAATGTATTGTTTCCAAGTTGTTCCATTTTTTACTAAAACTACATGGTACCAATTATTTATTATATAATTGTGGAAAGTTCCTTTTTGTCCTATAGCAATATCCCAAGATCCATTACTGGAATTACTATTTAAGGAGTAAACGCAATATCCAGTCCAGGCACCACTGTAATTATACCCAATTCCTAGGGAATTATGAGGTACTGTATTAAAAATTTCTTGTTCTAGTTTGTTGGAGTTATTAGAGCTAAACCATGCAGAAATAGTATAATCTGTCCAACTTGGATTAAAAAAAGAATTAGTAACATCAATTCTAGAATTAGTAGCATTAAAGTTATAAGCGCTATTTGAGTTTCCAAATCTGTCTGTAGTTAGCGTAGCGTTATATACAGTCCCATTATATGCATTTGAAGTTACATCTGATGGATTACCACAAAATGGATAAAATGCAATCAGTCCATTTTGTAAATTGGTTGGCAATTGATTAACATCACAAATGCTTTGCGATTTAATATTTAATATAACACTTAGGAAAGAAATAAATGCATAAATTTTTTTCATAGAATAATTATTGTCTAATAAATTTACGAAAAAAAGATGATAACGAAAACTACTTTATTGTAAATGTATATTTTCAATTCACTTTCGGTTATTTTCATGTTGCAATTTTTTGAATAAACTCAATAAATTTAACAAGCATAATTGCCAATGTATATGTATTTATATATACTATCAATGCTAACGTTTTTTATGCTTGCATCCGGTGTGTTTGAAAAACTGTCTGCCGAAACTTTTTGCAAAAGCTATTACCTCGTCTGCGCAAATTAGGCTTGCTTGTTGTTAGTACCAGTGTTAATTATATTTTCACGATGTTGATTGTCTCTTTCTGCCCGTCTGTAATACTATAAACCGTCAGAGCATAAAGACCTGAATTAATGTTGCTTAGATCTATTTTGTTTGCTAAATCATTCAATTGCCCTTGCAGAATTGTCTTACCACTTAGGTCTGTTAATACATATGTTAATATAGATTTTTGTTGTAATTCTACATGCACAATATTCGAAGTTGGGATAGGATATACTTTATAAAAATACGCATATTCATCATTCTCTCTTGAGTTACTATTGGATTCGTCATTCTCTCTTATGTTCTCTATAGGATTTGATTTAATAATTGCCAATGGTTCAGTGTTTTTAATTATAAAGCCAAATAATTTTCGTAATTCCTTTTTATTAGGATGAAGACGTATGATGTTTTCTTTCTTGTCAATGTTTTTAACTAGCTTGGAATAATTACCTTTTTCTATCTCCCTATCAATTTGCGAATATTGTATATAATTTTTTAAACCATAAATAGAATCATTGGTAATTTTAAGCGCGAAGATTCTATATGTTGTATCATTTAACGTTTCAGTCAAGTAATAAATTCCTCTATACATTGAAACTGTACCTTTAAAAATAGTATCTCCAGTTTCAAGTTCAATAATAAAATTTGATTCCCTGCTTGATATAATTTCGAAGGTTAATGGATAGCAACTGCCTTGAACTTGCAAAGTGTCACCTATAATATTTGACAAATTAATATTTCGTTTTGGGAAAGGTGAATCAAAATAGTTTTTTAAATTATTTCTAATTTCAGTTTCGATTTCCATTTCTATCGCTCTACATTTTTCCATAGCCTCCAATTCTTCTTTTGAAGGTCCACAAGAAGTCAAGAGTATAATAAGAAAAGATACTATGGTTATAGAAATGTGTGATGTCTTCATAATATTGGTGCTAACTATCATATAGACGAGATTTTTTCACTCTTATCGCGTTTATTTCGCAAGATAAAAGCGGTTTTTTCGCACATATTGGTATTGTAAATTTTTACGTTTTACTAATATATCAAATATAACCAATTGCCCTTAAAACAAAAACACCTGTTAGGTTTGTGCTAACAGGTGTTTTTATTTGTGTTATGTATTTATGTTACTTAGCGTAAGCAGTTGCTCTTACTTCGCGTATTACAGTTACTTTTACTTGGCCCGGGTAAGTCATTTCGGTTTGTATTTTTTGCGAAATGTCAAACGCCAATTGTTCACTTTGTTTATCATCTACTTTATCAGCCGATACCAATACACGCACCTCGCGGCCTGCTTGTATAGCGTAAGTTTTTTCTACACCATTATAACCTAAGGCTAAAGCTTCAAGGTCTTTTAGTCGTTTCATGTATTGTTCAGCAACCTCACGGCGTGCACCTGGGCGCGCACCACTTATGGCATCACACACTTGTATAATTGGTGCATACATGGTTGTCATTTCAATTTCATCGTGGTGAGCTCCAATGGCATTACATACTTCAGGTTTTTCTTTGTATTTCTCAGCCAACTTCATACCTAAAATAGCGTGTGGTAATTCCGGTTCCTCATCAGGCACTTTACCAATATCGTGTAATAAGCCGGCACGTTTAGCAATTTTAGGATTTAAGCCCATTTCGCTAGCCATAATAGCACATAAGTTGGCTACTTCGCGGCTATGTTGTAATAAGTTTTGTCCGTAAGATGAACGGTATTTCATACGACCTACCATACGAATTAACTCAGGGTGTAAACCATGAATTCCTAAGTCTATACAAGTACGTTTACCTGTTTCAACAATCTCTTCGTCAATCATCTTTTTCGTTTTCTCAACCACTTCCTCAATACGAGCCGGGTGTATACGCCCGTCTGTTACTAATTGGTGTAATGATAAACGACAAATTTCTCTTCTGATAGAATCGAAACAAGATAAAGTAATAGCATCCGGTGTATCATCTACAATAACCTCTACACCTGTAGCAGCTTCTAAAGCACGTATGTTACGACCTTCGCGCCCAATAATACGCCCTTTAATTTCATCGTTTTCTATATGAAACACAGTAACTGAGTTTTCAATAGCTGTTTCAGTAGCCAAACGTTGTATAGATTGGATGATGATTTTTTTAGCTTCGCGGTTAGCGTTAATTTTAGCTTCATCCATCGTATCTTTAATAAAAGCCATTGCCTCAGTTTTTGCTTCGGCTTTTACGCTTTCTATTAATTGAGCTTTTGCTTCATCAGCACTTAAGCCCGATACTTTTTCTAATAACTCAACCTGGTGGCGATGCGCTTTTTCAATTTCTTCGCTTTTCTTTTTATAAAGATCAATTTGCGAGTTTAATTGATTTTTTTGATTTTCAAGTTCTTTGTCTTTTCTGGTAACGTCTTCTAATTTTTTAGCAATCTCACCATCACGTTGTTTAGCTTTATTTTCTAATTGAGCTAAATGTTGGTTACGTTCGTTAATGGTTTTGTCGTGCTCAGCTTTTAATTGTAAAAACTTTTCTTTGGCTTGTAAGATTTTCTCTTGTTTTAAAGCTTCAGCTTTTACTTCGGCTTCTTTAATTAAGTTTTCTTTTTCTAAAACGGTTGATTTGTTTAGTTTAGAATTGGCAATAATAAACCCGGCTACTACGCCGGCAATTAATGCCACAGCAATAAATATAATGGCTCCTACACTCATAATTTTTTTTGTCGCACATGGTTTATAATACTCTTAACCTTTACCCGGGGCGACTATCCGAATATCGGTTAATTAAAAACGCACAAACAATACTGAGGCTAAATTCAGTTGTTTGTGCGTTATATTGTTTCCGTTACAAAACGGATTAAATTTTTAATCTCCTGTTTGTTTCGTGTCTCGTTTATGTTGCGCAATCATTTGCTCCACATCCTTTAACACTACTTTTAGAGTGCTTAGCTCTTGTTCTGCCTGGTTTTTTTCTTTTTGCATTAGGCTTACCAATTGCAAGGTAACCATGGCTAAAACATCCTTTTTATCTTTTACTCCGTAGTTTCTTTCAAACTCCGAAATTTTCTGATTTATTAACTCAACTGCTTGTTTAACATTACGTTCGTCTTCGCTTCCCACTTTTAGCGTATACAAACCGCCGGCAATTTCTACTTTTACACTAACGTCACTCATCAACTCAAGCATTCATTCAAAATTAAGCACTCAACAGAGCTATACATTTATCAATTTCACGCACCAACTCATTAATTTGTTTTTTCATAGCGGTTTTTTCGTTCGAACCACTGTTACTAGAACTTCCTGCTAAGATAACATTTTTTCTATGATTATCCAATTCTGTTATGTCAATATCATGAGAATCAACTTGTTGCGAAATAGTAGAAACCGTCTCATTCATTTTTAATAATTGAGTTGCCATTTCTTCTTTTTCGTTTAACAAAGCTAGACGCTCATCACTTAAAATATCTATTTGTTTAAATAAGCGATCAATAAATGCATCTTGCTCATCTACTTTAGTAGCCGATTTTAAACTTTCAATTTCTGATTGGTACGAAGAAATTGATGTATTTAATTCTGATACTTGAGCGTTTAATGAAGTGATAGATGATTTATAAGACGCTAATTGATTTTCTAAATCAGATTTTGCTGCCATTAACGATGCTAATTCTGCCTGAATAGACGAACTGTTTTCGTTAGCTTCAATGGCTGATTTTAATTCGCTTCTTACCGAGTCTAACTCTGCTTTTAACAAATCTAACTCAGTTTGTAAAGCCATGTTGTTAGCTGTTAAGGTAGTAATTTCGTAGTTTTTGCTATTTAAAGTTTCTTTTAAGTCAGAGGCTTTTCCTTCTGCAACCGATTTTAATTCGCTTAATTCAGATTTTACTAAATCTAATTCAGCTTCAGTTGCTTCTAATTTATCAGCTGTTGCATCAATCTCAGATATTAAAGAGGTGTTTTCTGCTAATAATTTATTGAACTCAACATCTTTATGTTGCAATTGTTGCGAGTGCGAAACCTCTAATTCATTTTTAAATGTTTCGAAATTTTCTTTTTCCTGATTAAAAGATACTGATAATACTTTAAATTGTTCTTGTAACTCAGTATGAGTTGTATTTAAAATAGAGTATTGTTTTGCTTGTTCTTCGATAGTTGAATTTAATTCGGCAACAACAACATCTTTTAATGATAAGCTGGTTTCTAAATCAGAAATTGTTTTATTTAAACCAGATACTTGTTCATCAATTGAAGATAATTGTGACGATTTGAAACCATCAAACTCTGACGTTAATGTATTGTAACGATCAATTTGTTTGTTAATTTCTTCGGCTTTAATTTCAATATCTTTAGTTAAGGCTTCAATTTGTGTATTTTGTGCATCGATGTGATACACCATTTCACGAATTTTTTCTTTAAAGTGTTCGTTTTCTACAACCACTTTATTCATGCTTTCAACTAAACGTACGTTTTCTTCGTTAGAGTTTAACACAGTGCTTGATAGTTGACTTTCGTACTCAGCTCTTATTGAAATTTCTTTTTGAGTAAATGACTCAGTTAAATTACTGATACTTGTATTTAATTCGTTTTCGAACTCAGCTTGTTTAGATACTAATTGTGAATTTAAGTCAGCAATTTGAGATTCGTAAGACGCAACTAATTCAGATTTTTGTGAAGCAAAACCCTCAGTTAACGATGAAATTTGAGACTCGAAAGAAGATGTTAATTCTGCTTTCTCGTTATTCCAAGTATTAGTTAAGTTGCTGATTTTTGTTTCGTACTCGTTAGTTAAGCTATTAACTGTTTCTGAGCTTGAACCTGATAATTGAGCAATACGATTTTCAGATTCTTGTTTTAAAAATTCTAATTGCGATGAAAACTCAGATTTTAATGATTCAATTTGAGATTCGTATGATGCTTTAGTTTCAGATAACTCTGAGTTGTAATTGCTTGTTAACTCGTTTATTTTTTGCTCTAACTCGCTACGGATACCATGTTGTTGGTAAGAGGTGTTAGTTTTTAATTCTGCAATTTGAGATTCGTATGAGTTTTTAAGAGAAGAGATTTCTTCTTGAGACGAAAGTTGCAAGTCAGATAATTTGCCTTCGTATTCAGATGAAATCGAAGCTAATTGATTGTTTAACTCATCAATTTTGCTTAACAAACTGTTGATTTCGTCTTGTTTTTCTTGTAATTGCTCACGAATAGTATTACGCAATTCTTTAAATGAAGTTACTTCACTTTTGTAATTGGTATTGTCGCGTTCCATTACGGCAAGCTTCGTATTCAAAACATCAATCGAAACTTGCAAACGTTTGCAATCTTCGTCGCGTTGAATTAATTGATTACGATAGTCGCTTAACGAGCGTTTAACCTCGTTGTATTCCTTGCGTAGCGCTAAATCGCTATCTAATACTTGCTGTAATTCTGACTTAATACTTTCTACGTTCATACTCAAATAAATAAACAGTTTGTTGTTTGTTAAAAATAAATGTTACACAAGCTTGTTTTACTCAACACTTTAACTTTACATCAACAGGTAATTGTTAATTAACTTACCACTTCTTAACACAGGCATAATGATTTATTTCAGAACACTATTTCTTATCATTTTTTTAGGTTTCACACCGTTTATTAAATCGCAAACTAACGGTTTGGGGTTTATTTATCCTATAGATAGAGATGCTGTTATTACTGGTAATTACGGTGAAATACGTCCTAATCATTTTCATGCAGGAATTGATTTTAGTACAGACCCAATAAAAAATTTACCCATTAAAAGTGTGGCAGATGGTTATGTGAGTCGAATAAAAATTAGCAGCGTTGGTTATGGTAAAGTATTGTATGTAACTCATCCAAATGGTTATGTGAGTGTGTACGCACATCAAAAACAATACGCTCCGAAAATAGATACTTATATAAAACAGAAACAAATAGAAGCTAAGAAAAATGAAATAGAAATTTATCCTGTCAAAAACGAACTCCCGGTTACTAAAGGCGAAGTTATTGGTTACACAGGTAATTCAGGGCGTTCATCGGGGCCACACTTGCATTTCGAAATCAGGGAAGAGCAATCAGAAATTCCCTTGAATCCTTTATTGTTTTATAATGTAGCCGATAATATAAAACCAACGGTTACACACGTTGCATTTTATAATACCGCAGATACTAACAATATAATAAGGCAACAGATTGTACCGCTTAATAATAAAGCAAGAGTTTACGATATTAACTTAAAGCAAAATACCTTTGCATTAGCTTTTGCCGGTTTTGATGTAGCTAACGCTACTACCAATAAAAACAATATTTACGAGGCTAAGTTAATGTTGGATGGCAAACTCATTTATCATCATCAATTAAACCAGATTAGTTTTGATAATGGGAGATACGTGAATTATTTTAGTGAAAAAGAAGGCGCTACTAAATTGCAAAAATGTTTTACTCCGGCGTGTTATGATATAGCAATGTATAAAACGCTTATTAACGGTGGTAAAATTGAATTGCAAGATACGCTTACTCATCAACTAGATCTTTATGTAGCTGATGAACGAGCAAATACTAATACATATCAATTTAATGTAAAGGCAAAGCAATTAATTTCGTATAAATCGGATAAACCACTTATCAATGCATATTGTAATAAAGACTGTGATATAAAAAAAGAAGATATTGAAGTGTTTATTAAAGCCGGCTCATTAACCAAATCGATTTTTGTTAGTGCTTATTATAATAAATTAGGTAAAGCAGTTGTTGGTAATAAAAACGATTTGTTATTAGAACCAATGAAACTATCGCTTAAGGTTGTTAAACTTATAAAGGGCAAAGAAAATAAGATGGTTATTTTAAATGACGATAACTGTTTAATAGCAACGTATGAAAATGGTTGGGCAAAAACAGAAAGTAAAAATTTCGGTTTCTTTACGTTAAGTTACGATACAATTGCTCCTAAAATTAAATGCACTGTACCTGCGAAAAAACAAATAAATTTATCAAATTACAAAGCCATTAGTTTTAGTGTTAACGATGCATTAAGTGGAGTAGGGGATTATCATGTATATATTAATGATGTGTGGCAAATTGCAGAATACGATGCAAAGTCAGATTTAATAACGTGTTACTTTAATGATAATACACCTAAAGGTAAAATTACCATTAAGGTAGATGTTTACGATAAGGTTGGTAATAAAGCAGAATA
>Ga0066410_1000365_pt1 | contig 13448 bp, 9 predicted proteins | sample LakWasMet14_LOW5_2_FD_59497 | JGI IMG/M metagenome (GOLD analysis project Ga0066410, IMG submission 59497) | Freshwater sediment methanotrophic microbial communities from Lake Washington under simulated oxygen tension - Sediment Metagenome 14_LOW5 | ecosystem: Environmental > Aquatic > Freshwater...
GTGCTTGGCGTGGGTGGCAAGATGGGCACGACCACCGCCGTCATGCTGCGTCGCGCCCTCGACGCCGCCGGCCGGCACGAAACGCCGGTGTTCGGCGTGTCGCGGTTCAGCCGTCCTGAAACCCGGCGCGAGCTCGAGTCCCTCGGTGTGCGCACGATCCCTTGCGATCTCGCCGATGCGACCGCGCTGGCCGCCCTGCCGGCCTCATCCAACGTCCTTTATCTGGCCGGACAGAAATTCGGCACCGACAGCGCCCCCAGCCTGACCTGGATCCAGAACACCGTGGTGCCCGCCTTGGTGGCGCAACGTTTCCGCGACTCGCGGCTCGTGGTGTTCTCCACCGGCTGCGTCTATCCCTTCGTCCCTGTCACCGGTCCCGGGGCCAGCGAGCGCGAGCCGGTTGCCTTCCTCGGCGAATACGCCAGCACCTGCGTCGGCCGCGAGCGCGTCTTCACGCACTACTCCGGCGAGTTTGGCACGCCCGTGCTGCTCTACCGGCTCAATTACGCCGTCGAACTGCGCTACGGCGTCCTGGTCGACCTCGCGCTCAAGGTCGCCCGCGGCGAACCGGTCGACCTCACCATGGGCTGGCTCAACTGCATCTGGCAGGGCGACGCCTGTGCCCGTGCCATCCAATGCCTCGCCCACACGGCCAGTCCGCCCCGGATCCTCAACATAACCGGTCCGGAAAAACTCAGCATCCGCCGCCTCGCGGAGGATTTCGGTCTGCGCCTCGACCGCGCCCCCGTGTTCACCGGCACCGAGGCCCCGACTGCCTGGCTCGCCGACGCCAGCGAATCCACCCGGCTCTTCGGGCCGCCCACCACCTCGGTGGCCACCATGATGGACCTCATCACCACCCACATCCAGGCCGGCGGCCGCCTGCTGGGCAAACCCACCCACTTCGAAGCCCGCGACGGGAAATTCTGAAATGAACCTCCGCGCTCACTTCCTCGCCGGCCACGTGATGCCGGCTCACCCGCTGGCCCTGGATCGCAACCGGAAATTTTCCGAGAAACACCAACGCGCCCTCACCCGCTACCAGCTCGCCGCCGGCGTCGGCGGTCTTGCGGTTGGCGTTCATTCGACCCAGTTCGAGATCCGCGATCCGCAACACGCGCTGCTCCGCCCGGTGCTGGAACTCGCGGCCGAGACCGCCCGCGCCGAACTCGCCAAGCGCCCGCGTGAGGTCGCCCTCATCGCGGGAGTCTGCGGCCTGACCCCGCAGGCCGTCGCCGAGGCGGAACTCGCGCGTTCGCTGGGTTATCACGCCGGCCTGTTGAGCATGGCCGCGTTCAAGACCGAGCCGGAAGAAACCATCCTCGCCCACGTCGCGACGGTCGCGAAGGTCATCCCCATCGTCGGTTTCTACCTGCAACCGGCGGTCGGGGGACGCGTTTTAAGCCACGCCTTTTGGCGCCGCTTTGCCGAGATTCCTGAGATCATCGCCATCAAGATCGCGCCCTTCAACCGCTACCAGACGATCGACGTCATCCGGGCCGTGGCCGCGGCCGGCCGCGAGGACATCGCGCTCTACACGGGCAACGACGACACGATCGTCACCGACCTGCTCACGCCGTTCACCTTCGCCGTCAACGGTCGCCCTGTCACGCGCCGCATCGTCGGCGGCCTGCTCGGTCACTGGGGCGTATGGACGCACGCCGCGGTCGAGCTGTTCCGCGACATCCAGGCCGCGGCCAAAGCCCCGCAGGTGGAGGTGGGCTGGCTGGCCCGCGCCAACGCGGTGACCGACATGAACGCCGCGCTCTTCGACGCCGCCAACAAATTTCACGGCTGCATCCCCGGCATCCTCGAGGTTCTCCGCCGCCAGGGTCTGGTCGAAACCAACTTCTGCCTCAACCCCAAGGAAGTGCTTTCCCCCGGCCAGGCCGAGGAACTGACCCGCGTCAGCGCCGCCTACTCCGACCTGATCGACGACGATTTCGTCGCGCAACACCGCGACGAGTGGCTCCGCTAAACTGGCCCTCCCGCCCCGGACCGACTGACCGACCGACGCCCCGTTTCATGCCTTCGCTCCCTCCGCTTGAAGCCTTCCGCAGCGCCCGCCAGGTCCTGCAAAAGGCGGAGTTCTTCAATCCGCCCGCTCTCACCAATTTCCTGGGTTGCGTCCAGGCCGCCGCCGATGTCCTCGCGGTGCAGCATCTCACCTTCGCCCCCTACTCGATGGGCGAGAGCCGGCTCGGCCCGCTCACGCTCAACGATTGCTGCCTGCTCACCGCGGGATTGCCCATCGCCTACGTCTGGCAACCCGATCGGATCGAGCGCTCGATGGAACACGACGGCTTCCACCTGGCCACCGTCACCGTCATGGGCGTGCGCGCCCAGACCGTGATCAGCTCGCTGAAGATCACAAACTCTGCTGGTCAAACCCGTCCGGCGCGGCTGCGCATCCAGACCGGCGACGGCGTGATCCACTCGACGACCGGTTGGAGAACGCCCTACTCGCCCCGCGAGTGCCCCGCCATCTCGACCACGCCATGGGAAGGCACACCGCCCGAGTCGTCCCGCGTCCGCAATCGCGTCGTCCCCACGGCTCAGGCCGACGGCGTGCTGTGCACTTCGCGCACCAGTGCCGCCTGCGCGGTGCAGATCGCCCGCCCAAGCCCGAATCGCCTTGACGGCGCCTGGCTCGACTTCGACTGGCAGCTGGCCGCCGGCGAAACCCGCGAACTGTTTTTCTTCACGGCCATCGGCGGCACGACGGAGGAAGTCCTCCGCCTCGCCGATCAGTGGCGGTCTGCCCCTGCCGCGCCCTTCGCCGCCGCCGAGGCGGATTGGCGTGATGAGATCGCCGCGGTGTTCACTCCGGGCAATGATCGCTACAGCGGTCACCTGCCGCTGCTGGAGACGACCAACGCCGACCTGCGCGCCCTCTATCTAACCGCGATCATCGGCGTCATTTATTTCAAACGCCAGCACCCGGCCTCCCCGCACGGCCGCAGCTATGTCACGCTCATGCCGCGCTACTGGGCCACGAGCAGTTTCATCAACGACTGGTCCCTCACGGCGCTGCTGCTCATCTGGCTGGACCCGGCGTGCGTCCGCACAACCGTCGCCCGCTGGCTCGAACGTGATGTGCACCGCTGCTTCGGCACCGAGTACGTCAGCGGCGACAGCACGGGAAACTGGTATTCCTGCAACGACTACGCGATGACCCGGCTCATCACGCTGTACGTCCGCGTCACGGGCGACCGCGCCTGGCTCGGCCAGATGACCGGACCGCGCACCGTCCTGGATCACCTGCGGATCTTCGCGGCGCATTACCGCCGCCTCGACCGGGGTTCGGGCCTAGCCGATTACGGTGACCGCAACAGCCTCCTCGAGGCCGTCGGCACCTACGAACACGAGGTCGCCTCACTCAACGCCGCCAACGTCTGGATTTTGCGTGAGCTGGCCGACCTGCTCGACGCGCTGGGCGAAACCACTGAGGCCACCGGTCTCCGCGCCGAGGCCAAGGCCCTCATCCCGCGCATCCAATCGCTCTATGTCCCGGGCGGCGGCTACTGGCAGTGTCGCCGGCCCGACGGTTCGCTCGTGCCGGTCCGCCATGCGTGGGACTTCGTGCATGTGCTCAATTTCCTCGCAGCCGACCTGCCGCCCGCCCAGATCGCGGAGATGCTGCGGTTCTTCCAGCAGGAATTGCAGAGTCCGACCTGGATGGCCGCGTTGTCTCCGCTCGACGCGGACATCGGCTTCTCGCTTCGACCCGATCACCAGTGGAACGGCTCCTATCCCGGCTGGGTGTCGCTCACCGCCAGCGCGCTCGTCAAGGCGGGCCGCCCCGCTCTCCTGCAGGCGTGGCTCCCAGGCCTCGCCCGCTCCGCCCGACAAGGTCCCTTCGCCCAGGCCCACTTCGTAGAAAATTACGCCCCAACGATAGCCGACGGCGCCCGCAAGGCTCCGACCGAGTGGCCCTACATCAACGACTGGGCGATCTTGTGCGCCGGCAATTTCCTGGAAACCGTCGTGCTGGATATCTTCGGACTCGAGTGCGGACACGACGCGCTGCGCGTCCGCTCCCGCCTGGAAGCCTTCGATCCGGCCGCGACCCTCAGCAACGTCGCCTGGCACGGCACGCTGCACCGCGTTTCGGCGGCGGGGGCCCAACCCCAATCCCACCCTTTATGATGAAAAATATGCTCTGCCTGCTTTCCCTGGCGCTCGCCACCGGGGCGCTGGCCAGCCCCGCCCTTCCCACCCTGCCGCCGGGACTCGTCGAGCGCGCCGTTCGTACCAAGGCTCCGCGATGGAAATTCGTAGATCACCAGCGTATGCGCGAGATCCCCGAGACCTTCGCACTGCAGGTCACGGCGGCCGCCGCCTACCAAAACCCCGAGGCCGTCGTCGACGGCCGCTCGCTGGCCACGCACCTGGCCGAGAAGCTCCGGTTCTTTCTCGTCACCCCCGAACCCTATCCTGACGGCAGCACCCGGGAGCCGGAGTCCCAGGGCGGCATCGGCGGCTGGACCCATGACGTTGCGGCCAACGCCCTGCTGCTCGCGAAACGCACTCCCGCCGTCTGGAGCCAGCTCAGCGCCGACGAGCACGCCCGCGCCGACCTGCTCATGCAGGCCCTCGCGCTAGCGGGACACTTCTGCCTCGACGACGACAACGACTACTACGTCCTGATCGACGGCTACTCGCTCTTCCACAAGAGCTGGAACCCCAACCACGTCGAAGGCTACGTCGGCGTGATGATCGCGGCCTCGCTCTATTTCGGCGCCGACGAACTCAACGCCTTTTTCCTACAGTTCGATTTCGACCGCTTCATCGCCCGTCTCGATGCGGCGAACTTCCTGAACATCCGGCGCTGCTGGACCTGGAACCCCGCCATCAAGGACCTGATGATGAAGGGCGGCTCGATCGCCGTTTCGGAAAAACAGATTCTCGCCCAAGGCGTCATCACCCGCGGCGCCGGCGTGCGGAACAGCTTCAGCTTCGGCGGCGACACCCTGCGCCAACCCTGGCTCCTGTACCGGGGTCAGGCCCTGCGGCTCTACTCGAAGGCCGTGCGCACGGTCGTGCATGCCGGACCCGACTTTTCGTCCAGCCTGATGAACCGCGTCTCCGCCGCCACGGTATCCCCGTGGGAAGGCCAGATGGGCATGCTGCAGGAGTTTGAAAGCACCGACTGGGACGGCATGCGCACGAGCCTCGCCTACGCCTTCGAGGGCGCGATGATCGACATCCCGATCGCAACCACCCTCAAACTCCTCGGCGAATGGCGTGCCACCGAGGGCGGTGACGTGGTCGAAAAACGCATGGCCGTCGGCATGGCCGACATGCTGTTCAAGGCCCGCGAAGGCTACCGCAGTTACTCACAGGCCAAACCCCGTGAATACTGGTGGGAAAAGGACCTCGAACCCATGGGCGCCGATTACATCGTCGGCCTCTGGCAAACCTACTTCGCCCCACCGCCACCCCCGTCACGCTGAATCCTAAACGATGAAATAGAAACCTCACTCCACGCAGGTAAACCCACACACCCCGTCGCTTCGCGCCACCCGCTCTCACGCGAGTTGAAGTCAGAAGTTTAAGTTTAAGACTTCAGACCCGCAACAGACTCCAAGAAGCCTTCATCTCAAACTTTCCACTTAAACGGGATGACCTCGTCATCCAAGCGGCAAAGGGACTTGCCGCGCCACCTCTGGCTCCCCGAATCACTTCAACTTAAACTTACGACTTAAACGAGGCTTCTGCCTCCCTGCCCCCTGCCTGCCCTGAGCAAGACGCAGTCGCGTCGAACGGGCCCCCTTCTCCCTGCTCCTTCCTCCCCTCTCCCCTTTCCCCCATGCCCCGCCCTCCCCTCTCCTCCACCGTTGAAATGCGCGCCGGCCGTCCGACGCTGCTGCTCAATGGCGTTCCGCACACGCCCTTGATCTACGCGCTGAGCGACTGCCCTGGCGCCCGTTGGACCTGGGAGGAAGTGCCGGCCCGCAACATCTTCCTGTTCGGCCAGCAGGGCGTCCGCCTCTTCCAGGTTGATATCTGGTTCGAGCAGATGCTGGGCGCGGACAACACCCTCGACCTCTCTTTGGCCCGCAAGCAAATCGCCGGGATCGTGAGCCAGTGTCCCGAAGCCGCCGTGATGCTCCGACTCCATGTCAACGCCCCGCGGGCCTGGTGCGAGGCGCACCGGGACGAGTGCTTCGGCTACGCCGACACCACCATCGAGGATCCGCTGCCTTGGGGTCTCGGCCGCCCCTTGGGCGAGGACGGGCGCCGTCCGCTGCGCGCCAGTTTCGCTTCCCAACCTTGGCTGGCTTGGGCCCAAGCGCACCTGACCGACTTTTGCGCCCGCCTCGGCGCCACGCCTGAGGGCGGGGCCGTGTTTTCGATCCAGCTCGCCAACGGCCTGTACGGCGAGTGGCACCAGTTCGGTTTTCTCCATCACGATCCTGACACCGGCGGCGCGGCCACGCGCTCGTTTCGCCGGTGGTTGCGCGATCGCTACGGTTCCGATGCCAGCCTCGCCTCCGCCTGGCACCGGCCAGGCATCCGGATCGACGAAGTCGTGCCGCCCGACTCCGCGGCCCGCGAACGGGCCGATCTCGGTCCCTTGCGCGATCCGCGGAAGCAGCAGGACGTCATCGACTATTTCACCTGGCTGCACACCACGATGGCGGACACCCTGCTCGCCCTCGCGGCGAACGTGAAGCGGTCCTGGCCGCGCCCCGTGGTCACCGCGGCGTTCCAAGGCTATTTCTACGGACAATTCGGCCGCAACGCCGCCGGCAGCCACCTCGCGCACGACAAGATCCTCGCCTCGCCGCACCTCGACTGCCTCTGCTCACCCGCTTCCTACACCGACGGCGTGCGAGCCCTCGGCGGCTCCGGCCACGGTCGCGGGATCACCGGAGCGGTCCGTCGGGCCGGCAAGCTCTGGCTCGATGAGAACGATCACGGCACCTTCCTCGTGGGTTGCCCGTGGGACCGGCATTTCAAGACCACGCTGGAGGACGACATCGCCATGCTGCGCCGCAATGCCCTCATGCCCGTCCTGCGGGGCGGCGGTCAATGGTGGTACGACTTCGGCATGGTGGCCGGCACGCCGGCTTTCGCCACACACGGCAACGTGGGCTGGTGGGACCACCCGCGGCTCGCCGCAGAGATCCAGGCGATCCGCCGCGTCGCCCAGGCCCGGCACGACCAGCCCTTCCTGCGTCAGCCGGACGTTCTCGTCATTCACGATCCCTGGTCGTTCTGCCACACCGTGGCCAAACGCTGGTCGCTCGAAGGCTTCAAGTTCGGCGACCAACCGCCGGCCGGACCCAATCCGTTTACCGGACGAGGCATGGACGGTCTGTTGGAGGGGCTTTATCACTCCGGTCTGGTCTTTGATGAAGCGCTCATCGGCGAACTCGCCACCCTCGACCTCTCGCCGTTCAAGCTGATCATCTTCGGCTCGACCGTGGTGCTCGACGAGACCCAGCGACAGCTCATCGCGTCGAAGGTCGCCGCGAGCGGACGCCATGTCGTGCTGACCGGCTACGTCGGCTGGAGCAACGGCCGCGAGATCGGCGGCAACCTGGCGGCGGCGCTCAGCGGTATCCCGACCACTGGATCCGATACCGATACGCCCGTGTCGACGCTCGCCCTCGACAGCGCGGTCGAGCAGCAAACCCTCGAGGCCCCGAAACACGTGCCGGTCTACACCGTGCCCGAGGCCCAGACGATCGGACGTTGGGCCGACGGCCAGACGAGCGCCGCTTGGCACCGCACGGACACCGCCACCTGGTGGTCGTTCGCCCTTTCGCCGGTTGCCCCCGGCATCCTTCGCGCGCTCGGCCGCCGGGCGGGCTGTCACGTCATCAACGATCACGATGACGCCACCTCGCTGGGCGACGGCCTGCTGATGATCCACACGCTCCCGGGCGGCGACCGGCAACTGCATCTGCCCGGCGGCAAGACCCTGTCCGTCACCCTGCCCGCCCGCAGCACCACCGTCTACGACGCTCAGACTGGCGCGGTGCTGTTGGGCTGATTCGCACATGAATCCCTCTGCACCCATTCCCCCGACCGAACCGCCCGTGCTCTCCGCCCCGGCGGGCATCGATCTGAGCAAGGTGATCGGCTTCGACATCGGCGGCACCAAGTGCGCGGTCAGCCGCGTGAAGAACGGCAGACTGGAGGAAATGCTCCGCATCCCGACGGGCGAATTCGCCCCGACCTTCGCCACCCTGTGCGAAGCGGTCGCCCGGATCGTGAAACCCGACACCCTCCTCGGCATTTCCTGCGGCGGTCCGCTGGATGCTCAGCGCGGGATCATTTTGTCACCGCCCAATCTGTCGCCCAGCTGGCACGGTGTGGCCATCTGCGAACGGCTGACCGAGCGCTTCGGGGCCCGTGCTCTGCTGATAAACGATGCCAACGCCTGCGCGTTGGCCGAATGGCGCTTCGGCGCCGGACGCGGCTGCCGGCACATGATCTTCCTCACCTCGGGCACCGGCATGGGCGCCGGCCTGATCCTGAACGGCCAGCTCTACGAGGGCGCGACCGGTGATGCCGGTGAGGTCGGCCATCTTCGCTTGGCCCCCGACGGTCCGGTGGGATTCGGCAAGGCCGGCTCCTTCGAGGGCTTTTGCAGCGGGGGCGGCATTGCCCGCCTGGCTGCCCGGATCGTGTCCGACCGGGGCGGTCCGTCTCCCGCCTGGATGGACGACGACGGTCAGACGACCACCCGCCAGATCGCCGAAGCGGCGCACCGGGGGGATGCCTTGGCGCTTGAGGTCATGCAGACGGCCGGGACCAAATTGGGTGAGGCGCTGGCCCTGCTCATCGACACCTACAATCCCGAGCGAATCGTGATCGGAGGCTTCTACCGGCATTGCGAAGATCTCTTCGCCGCGCCGATGCGTGCTGCCCTCGCCCGCGAGGCCCTGCCCCACGCGCTCGCCGCCTGCCAGATTGTGCCCGCCGAACTGGGCGCCACCATCGGCAGCCACGGCGCCCTCGCCGTCGCCATCCACGCTTCGCTCCCCGCTCGCATGAGTTGAAGTTCCAAGTTTAAGTTTAAGGCTGAAAGTAGTTAGTAGTTAGTAGTTAGTAATTGGTAATTGGTTTCCGCTCCCCGCTCCCCGCTCCCCGCTCACTGCTCACCGCTCTCCGCTCTCCGCTCACTGCTCACTGCTCTCCGCTCACTGCTCACTGCTCACTCTCCACTCCCTGCTCCCTTATCCCTCCCGCCTCCTTCTGCCCGCCGAATCACTTCAACTTAAACTTACGACTTCAACGAGGCCTCTGCCTGCCTGCCCCCTGCCTGCCCTGAGCAAGACGCAGTCGCGTCGAACCGGCTCCCTTCTCCCTGCTCCCTTCTCCTCCCCTACCCATGCCCACCGATCATCTCGCGCAACTCATCCAACGCCTGCCCGAGCTCGCTGCTTGTCGTGACTCGATCGTCGAGGCTTTCACCACCTTGCAGCGTAGTTTTCGCACCGGACACAAGGTGCTGCTGTGTGGCAACGGCGGCAGCGCGGCGGACGCCGACCATTGGGCGGGCGAACTGCTGAAGGGTTTTTCCCACCCGCGTCCGCTGTCCGCGAGCGAGCGTCGCGGCCTGCCGCCGGCCGTGGCCCGTCGCCTGCAAGGTGCCTTGCCGGCGATTCCGCTCACCGGATTCCCGGCCGCGACCACCGCCTTCGGCAACGACGTCGATCCCGAGCTGGCTTTCGCACAGCTCACCTCCGCGCTCGGCCGCAAGGGCGATGTGCTGGTCGCCATCAGCACGTCCGGCAACGCCCGCAATGTCGGCCACGCGGTGAGCGTCGCCCGGGCCCGCGGCCTGCACACCATCGCCCTGACGGGCGCAAACGGCGGACGCCTCCACCGGCTCTGTGACACCAGCATCCGCGTCCCGGCCCGGGAAACTCCCCGGGTGCAGGAGTACCATCTGCCCGTCTACCACTGCCTCTCGCTGATGCTCGAGGACGCTTTCTTTGTCTAAACCCCTACCCCCATGAACCCCACCCACCAGCTCACCCGCTCCCAACAACGAGACTACCGCGAAAACGGCTACCTCCTCGGCCTGCCTCCGATCTACACCCCGGAGGAAATGGCCCGCATCAACGCCGAGTTGCCCAACCTGCTCGCCCTGCTCCGGCCGGGTGAAACGACCAAGGACATCCGCGAGTGGCACGAGACGAGCACCTACCTCTTCGAGATCGCAATGAACCCGAAGATCCTGGACCTCGTCGAGGGCGTGCTTGGACCGAATTTCTACTGCTGGGCGAGCAACTTCTTCATCAAGGAACCGCGCTCCCTGTCGACCGTCGGCTGGCACCAGGATTCCTATTACTGGCCGATGGCCCCGCACAATTCCGTCACCGTGTGGCTCGCCTTCGACGACGTCGACGAGGTCAACGGCGGCATGAAGCTCCTCCCCGGTTCGCACCTCGGCGGCGTCATCAAGCACCGCCGTTCCAAGGAAACCAGCTCCGTGCTGACCCTCGAGTTGGAAGACGGCAGCGACTTCCACGCCGACCAAGCCGTGCAGTTCCGTCTCAAGGCCGGCGAATGCTCCCTGCACGACGACCGCGCCATCCACGGCTCGCCCGCCAACCCGTCCGACCGCCGCCGCGCCGGCCTGACGATCCGCTACTCGGGCACCAACGTGAAGAACGACCTCTCGGTGAACCCGAATTTCAAGGCCTACCTCTGCCGCGGCGTCGACGAGTACCGGCACAACCCCGTCGGCACCCCGCCCACGCAGCGCTACGGCCGGCCCGACTTCAAACCCGTCAGCAACGAGGAGGCCGGCAAGGGCTGAGGCCCGGGCGATCCATGCGCGCGTGGGTAAACCCTCTATTCCCCCCCCTGGGGCCAATCCCCCCGGAGTCGGTCGTGGACCGTGCGCACGTCGAACGGCTCCGGCGTGGCTCGGTTGTGGGAGCGTCAGGCGAACGTTGGAGGGCTGGTCTCCTGACCAGCCGCGGTCGGTCAGCCCCTCGACAGGCTCGGGGCCCTGAGCTTGTCGAACGGAGAGACCGACCCTCCAATATTAGCGGCTGGAGTGCGTGCAGCTCCTCTCCTTACCGGATCGATTCATTGCCCCGGTGCTTGCGCCTTGGAACCCTTCTCGCACTGCTGCTGGCCGCAGCCCTGCACGCCACGTCGCTTGGGGCGGAAACTACGCCCACGGCGCTGCCCGGGGCCGAAGCCGTGGTTTACGCCGAGCGAAACGGTGAGCCGCTGCGGCTATTCGTGGTGAAGCCCATCGGCTGGCAGGCGGGCGACCGGCGTCCGGCGCTGATGTTTTTCTTCGGCGGTGGCTGGACCACCGGCACGCCGGCGAGTTCGGTCTTCTGGGCGCGCTTCGCCGCCGACCTCGGCATGGTGGGCCTGGCGCCGGACTACCGCACCAAGGGCCGTCACGACACGCCGCCGCAGGCCGCGGTGGCCGACAGTCGCGCAGCTCTGCACTGGGTTGAAGAGCACGCTGCGGCTCTGGGCATCGACCCGGCCCGCATTGCCGTCGGCGGCAATTCCGCTGGCGGGCATGTCGCGCTGTGGACGGCCATCACGGCGGCGCCGCCTGGTTCGAGTCCGAATGAGTCGCCCCGGCTCAAACCCGCGGCGCTGATTCTGTTCAGCAGCGTATCCGACACCTCACAGGAGACCGGTTACACGCCCCAGCGTTTCGGAGCGGACACCCTCGCGCTGTCCCCGGTGCACCAGCTCGACGCCCACATGCCCCCGATGCTGGTCTTTCACGGCGACGCCGACCAGACCGTGCCCCTCCGCCAGTCCGTGGCCTTGCGCGACCGCCTGATCGCCTCGGGCAACACCTGCGAACTGCATATCGTGCCCGGTGGCGGACACAACTTCGGCCAGGACGTGCCGGTCTGGCAGGAAAAATCGCGCGAACTCATGCGCGATTTCCTGGAGCGACTGGATCTGCTGCCCCGAAGTCGGTCGGTAGCCAAACCTGAGTAAAGACGGGCGTCGTCAAGCGACGCCCCTACGAGAGGATTCTGGTGTAGGGGCGCCGCTTGACGGCGCCCGGTCTTGGGCACTCGCACTCGCGCCCGTCCCCGCTCATCAGCCCCCCAGACCCGAGACCCCAGATCCCGGACCCAGGTTTCCTCCTCCCTTCTCCCTGCTCCCTGCTCCCTTCTCCCCTATCACCACCACCCGCGTTGAGTCGCCGCGGTCAGGGCCTCCTCGAGGGGCGCCAGTTCAGGATGCCACAGCCGTTCCCATTCAAGACTCATGGGTCCGGTGTATTCGCTCCGGAGCACCTCGCGTAAAGACGTCATCGGAAACTCCCCCTCGCCGGGCAGACGGTAGGTGAAAGGATGTTTCTTCCCGGGTATGCTCACGCTGTCCTTGACGTGCAGGTGCACGACATGCGGCTTGATCGCCCGCCAGGTCACGAGCGGGTCCTCGCGTCCGGACTTCCAGGTGTGATGGGTGTCCCAGAGAATCCCCGTTCCCGGGGCCAGGCGCAGAAAGCCGAGGATGGATTCTGCCGTGAAGAGGGCATCGTGGGTCTCGATCATCAGGTCGGCCTGCCAGCCGTGCTCGGCCCGCAAGGCCCGCCACCAGGCGACCGTCTCAGCCATGGCCCGATGCGTGGCGGCATCCGCGCCATGACCGCCATCGAAGGCGCGAAGGCGCGGCACGCCAAGGGCCTCGGCCCATGGCAGGAATTGCAGAAAAGCCTCCCGGTCCTCCGACGTGTTGCCCGCCAGTTTGAGCGAGGTGTCGAGCGAGAGGATCTTGACCGGCTGCGCCGCCAGCCTGCTCGCCATGGCTGCCGGCGTGCCATAGGTGGCGGCGAACCAAGTCGGCAAATCAATCGTCCCGGCCAAGGCCCGCAATTCGACCCCGGGCAGACCATGCCGCGCCGCCAGCGCCAACGTTTGCTCCAGAGTCAGATCCGGACAGCCCAGCGACGAAAAGGTACGGGAGTAAGCCATTGCTGGAGGCTGACACCATAATCCCAGCGGAGACAATCCAAAGGCGAAGTTCCAAGGATCAAGAACCAGGAATCAAAGGCCAACTATCAAAACTCCAAAAGCCAAAGTGCCGGGAGAAGACCAAGAGTTCAGCGGCCGCACCCGGCAACGGATTCACTTTAAGGGGCATTGCATGTCATCCGAGGCGCGAGAAGCGCTCTGAGCCCGAACACGCGGCAAAGGGACTTGCCGCGCCACCTTCGCTTTCGCGAGTTGAAGTGAGAAGGTTAAGTTAAAGGGCTGCGAGTAGTTTGGAGTTAGAAATTAGTAATTAGTAATTGGTATTTAGTATTTAGTTTCCGCTCACCGCTCACTGCTAACTGCTCAATCTCCACTCCCCTGCCCCCTTCTCCCTGCCTCGCCGCGTCGTAGCTTTAGCGAAGGCGGGTCCCTGCTCCTTCCCAGCCGCTCCACTTCAACTTTTTGCCTACGTTTTGGGCAACGCCCAAGAACGTCGGGCAAACACCGGGT
>Ga0066410_1000367_pt1 | contig 13405 bp, 13 predicted proteins | sample LakWasMet14_LOW5_2_FD_59497 | JGI IMG/M metagenome (GOLD analysis project Ga0066410, IMG submission 59497) | Freshwater sediment methanotrophic microbial communities from Lake Washington under simulated oxygen tension - Sediment Metagenome 14_LOW5 | ecosystem: Environmental > Aquatic >...
GAACGAATCACTCGAAGGCATCTGGCAGCCGCACTATGCGGAACTCGGCGGCGAGGAAGCGCCGAAAATGATGCTCGATAAGATGGAGGTCGAGCTGACCGCCGGCCGGTACACCGTCCGCTTTGGCGGCGAAACCTACGACCAAGGCACCTACCACGTGGAGGCCGACGGGCACCTGTCCCTGATCGGAGTGACCGGTCCCAACGCGGGTCGCACGATCCCCGGCCTGTTCAAATTTGCCGGAAGCGCCCTCTCCATCTGCTACGGACTGGGTGGGGCCCGTCCGCTCAATTTCTCCACCGGCCAGGACACCACGCTCTACCTCGTCAACTACACGAGAAAGCAGTCCTGAGCGGCTGCTTGCGGGCAAGGTTCCGGCCGATTGCCTCGATACCGGATCGAGGGGATTGATTTCTTTCGTGCCATTTTTGGATTTTTAGAGGACCAATGCAGTCATGCCTCGCGTCACCGGTCTGTTTGTTTACCCCGTGAAGTCCCTGCGAGGCTGCGCCGTGCCGCACGCCGAGATGGATGCGCTTGGTTTCGTCGGCGACCGTCGCTTTCTCGTGGTTGACGCGAAAGGACAATTCCTGACCCAACGCACCGTTCCGCGCATGGCCCGGATTGCCGCCGCGCTGTCCGGGGGCCAGCTTACTCTCTCCGCGGAAAAGGCCGGCGAGATCTCAGTCGCCACCCAGGCAGATCCGTCCGCACCGATCCGGGAAGTCAGGGTCTGGAAGAGCGCCGGCTTGCAGGCGGAAGACTGCGGGTCTGCGGCCGCGAACTGGCTCAGCGATTTCCTTGACCTGCCCTGTCATCTGGTCCGCATCGGTCCCGCGTTCGTCCGTCCCATGCTCAAGCCAACGGCCCGGCCCGGCGATCACGTCGCGTTTTCCGACGCATTCCCTTTCCTTGTCATCAGCGAGGCTTCCCTGGATGCCCTCAATGATCGGATTGTCGAGAACCACGGGGAACCCGTACCCATGGACCGTTTCCGACCCAACTTGGTCGTCGCCGGTTGCGAAGCCTTTGCCGAGGACACCTGGAGCCGCGTCCGCATCGGTCAGACGGTATTCCGCAACGGCGGCCCCTGCGCCCGCTGTCCCGTCACCACCACCGACCAATTGACCGGCGAACGCGGCAAGGAACCCCTGAAGACTCTCGCCACATTCCGTCGCGATGCGACCGATCCGACCAATGTCAACTTTGGCACCAATCTGATCCATGAGTCAAAGCACGGCCGGATTCTGCTGGGGGACGACGTGGTCCCCCTTTCCTGACCGCCCGATCCCATGTTCCGAGACTACCTTCCGATACTGCTGCGACGCGACACCCTCCAGGCCTTGGGCGTCTGCCTCGTGATCATCGGCCTGGTCTTGCGCGGCTTTGCCCGAAGCAGCCGTCGTGACCAAGCCTACCGGAAGCAGCATCGTCTGGACAACCCCGGCAACGAACCGGGTCAGGACCGGACCGATCTTCATCTTGAAAAACACCTGCCGCGATACGCCGCCGGTTGCCTGATCGCGGGATTTGCCTTGGTGGTGATCGCGATGCTCCGCTGACCGTCGACTGCTTACCAGTCACCCGAAACCCGCCCCCGGCCCGCCTTGTGCTTCGCCCGGTGCTTCTTGGCTACGATCATCCTGACTTTCTGGCCGCGTGATTTCTGGCGTTTCTGCCGGCGAATGCGTTCACGCTCCGACTGGGCCGCGTTGACCTCGGCCGCCTTGTTCGATTCGAGCTTGGCCGCGAGCTCCGTCCAGGCGATCAGGCGGTTGACCGATTGGTTGCGCTCCCGCTGGCACCGGATCTCCAACCCGGTCGGCAAATGCCTCAAGCGCACGGTCGAGGAAGTCTTGTTGATTTTCTGACCGCCCGCGCCGGCACCCCGGATAAATTGTTCTTCAACATCCTCCGGTTTCACCCCCAGCGAGACAAAACGCTTCCGCAGCGACGCTTCCACTATATCCGGAAAATCGGCCATGCGTCCTTTCAGTCAGAATCCAGCCCAAATGCCCACGAAAAAGCGCCCTTTTGCACCCGGCCAAGGCGAACCTCGCCAAGCCGCTCCGTTTTAGGCAACTTTCTCCGCCCAGCCACGAACTCTCGTCCGTCCGTGAAGTCATAGCGGCATCCGCTCTTCACTTGTCACGGCCGGAGCCACCCCCTTCACTTTTCCAAAATCCACTCTTATTCCCCATGATGAACGGTCCCACTTGGTCCCAAAAACTCCGCACAGAAATCGGTCAGGCTGTCATCGGCCAGGAGGCCGTCATTGAACGCATGTTGGTCGCCCTGCTGGCGAACGGCCATGTCTTGCTCGAGGGCATGCCCGGTCTCGCCAAGACCTTGCTCATCCGTTCGCTGGGCACGGCGTTGGGCGTGCAGTTTGAGCGCATCCAGTTCACTCCCGACCTGCTCCCCAGCGACGTCGTGGGCACTATGATTTTTTCGCCCAAGGACGGCGGTTTCGCCACGCACAAGGGGCCGATCTTTGCCAACCTCGTGCTGGCCGACGAAATCAACCGCGCCCCCGCCAAGGTCCAGTCCGCCCTTCTCGAGGCCATGCAGGAACGCCAGGTCACGATCGGCGGCACCTCCCACATTTTGCCCAAGCCCTTCTTCGTGATGGCGACGCAAAACCCGGTCGAGCAGGAGGGCACGTACCCGCTGCCCGAGGCGCAAACAGACCGCTTCCTCTTCAAGCTGCTCGTCGACTACCCGTCCGCCAGCGAGGAGTCCCTCATGATGGAAAAATGGGGCCAGGTCACCCAACAACCGGTGCTCAAGGCCGTGACCAGTGGCGAGGAACTCCTCTCCCTTCGCTCCCAGGTAGACGCGATCCATGTGGCGCCGGCGGTGCAGGCCTACATCCTCGCCTTGGTCCGCAGTTCCCGAGAGCTCGCGGCCCAGGCGGAAGGCACCGGCGGCGGCGCGCGCCGTCTGCTCAACTTCGGCGCCTCACCCCGTGCCTCCCTCGCCCTCTTTCAAGCCGGACGCGCCCTCGCCTGGCTCCGCGGCGCGGACTATCTCTCTCCTGCCTTGGTGCAGGAAATCTTCCACGACGCCCTTCGCCATCGCGTCGGCCTCACCTACGAGGCTGAGGCCGAGGGGCTCACCACCGACAAGGTTCTCGACCAGGTCCTCATTCGCACGCCGGTGCCCGCGAAGGCGTGAGCCTGAAAATCCCAAATACCAGATTCCAAACGCCAAAGAAGATCCAATGACGAAAAGCTCCCGCATCACCGCCGGACCTGCCTTGGATTTCAGCCCTTCGGTTTTCTTTGGGATTTGGCGTTTGGCCAATTGAATTTTGCCACCCTGTGTCCGTCCAAGAACATACTTCTCTCGTCACCTCCCAGCTCGCGCTGCTCAAGCAGCTCGAGTGGCGGGTGCGGCATGCGGTGGAAAACGTGCTCAGCGGCGAATATCGCTCGGCCTTTCGCGGCCGGGGCATGGAGTTCGACCAGGTCGTCAAGTACACCTTCGGCGACGACATCCGCGATATTGACTGGAACGTGACCGCCCGGCTCGGGGAGCCCTACCGCAAGAAGTTCATCGAGGAACGCGAGGTCTCGCTCCTCCTCCTTTTCGAGGACGACGTCAGCCTCCAGTTCGGCTCCGGCGCCCAATCCAAGCGTGAAGCGCTGCTCGAGCTCGCCGGCCTCGTGATGATGCTGGGCGCGGTCAACCGCGACCGCGTCGGTTTCCTGCACGCTTCACCCGCCGGCTACACGCTCAAGGAACCCGTGCGAGGCCGCGGCCAGATTTTGCACGCCGCCGCCCAGCTGCTGGGCCAGCCGGCTCCCGCGCTCTCATCCGCCCTCCCCCAGACCCCAAACCCTAGATCCGAGATCCCAAACTTCATTCCCTGGCGCCTTCTCGCCAAGGCCGCGCCTCGTCACAGCATCCTCATCTGGCTGGGCGATTTCCCGCCGCGCATTTCCCCGGAAGGCTGGACCGTCCTCAGTCGCCGCTATCAGACGATGGGCTTCCGCATTGAGGATCCCTGGGATCGGGAATTGCCGGAAGGACGCATCCTCACGACCTACGATCCGGTGGCTGGCCGGCTGGTGAACATCAACGGCAGCTCCGCCGCCCAACAGGCGGCCCACGCCGCTTGGGTCGCCCAGCGCGACGAATCCTTTCGTCAGCTTTTCCCCGACGTCCTGAGCCGGCTGACCGTCCGCACCGACCAAGAACGGCTCGAGGCCCTGGTCCGCTTCTTCCACGCCCGCATGGCCACCGGCCGAAGCGGATGATATTTCAAGTGCCCAGTACCAAGTAACAAGACCCATGCTCCCTGCTGTTTTCAGCTCCTGGCACTTGCCCCTTGGCCCTTGGCACTTGGCCGTGTTCGACGGCAATTTCACCCTTCACGACCCCTGGTGGCTGGCGGCCCTGCTGCTGTTGCTCCTGGCCGTCCGCCTGCGGGGCCGTCGCGGGGCGCCGGTCTTGGTGGTTCCTTTTGCCGCATCCTGGCACCGGCCCTCACTCATCCCAACCTCCCGCTGGCCCGCCTCCTTCGCCCTGACCGGCCTGGTGTTGCTGATCGTCGCCCTCGCCCGGCCACAGAAGGTCGAGGACAAGCGCGAGGTGAAGCAACAGGGCTACGACCTCATGCTCGCCATAGATCTTTCCGGCTCGATGCTCGCCGAGGACTACGAGCGCAACGGCGAACGCATCAACCGGCTGCAGGCGATCAAGCCCATCATCCAGGCTTTCATCAAGCAGCGCATCAGCGACCGCATCGGCATGGTCGTGTTTTCCGGCCGGGCTTACACCCTCGCCCCGCTGACCTTTGATCACGACTGGCTCGAGCGACAGGTGGAGCGCCTGAAACTGGGCATGATCGAGGATGGTACCGCCATCGGCGACGGTCTCGGCGTGGCCCTCACCCGGCTGGAACAGGCCAAGCGCGAGGAAGGCACGCAACGCAAAGGCGCCTTCGTCGTTCTGATGACTGACGGCGCCAACAACCGCGGTCTGCTCACGCCGGACCAGGCCACCGACATCGCCAAATCCCGCGGCATCCCGGTCTACACCATCGGCGCCGGTCGCGACGGGCTTGTCCCGATGCCGGTCTTCGACGACAACAACAACAAGATCGGCTACCGCCGGGTCATTTCCGATCTCGACGAGAACCAGCTGCAAGCGATGGCGGAAATCACCGGCGGCAAGTTCTTCCGCGCCTTCGATGTCGACACTACCGAAAAGGCCTTCGCCGCCATCGATGCCGCCCAAAAAATCGAGTTTCAAGCCAAGTCCTATCTCCTCACCACCGAACTGTTTCACTGGGCGGCCATCCCCGGCGCCGCCCTGCTTTTCATCGGGGCCCTCTTCGCCCTGCCACCTCAATTCCGTCTGGGCAGGGCGCGCACTCCACTCCACGCCGGCTCCCCGAGTGCTCCAGCCCTTGGCCGGCAGTCAGCAAAATGAGCTTCCACTCCCCCCATCTCCTCTGGCTGCTCGTGCCGCTCCTGCTCCTCTTCTCGTGGGAGCTCGCGCGTCACGCGACCAGCACCGTCACCAACTGGCCCAAGATCGCCCGCGCCTGGGCTGGCGCCTTCGAGGTTTCCCTGGGCGCCCGGCATACGACGGCCGAGAACCGGCCGCGTCTCTGGCTCTGGTTCGGGCTGGCGTTGTGCATCATTGCCCTGGCCCGTCCGCAATGGGGCGTCATTGAGGAGCAGGTCTTCGATCAGTCGCGCGAGGTGATCATCGCCGTGGACCTTTCCCGCTCCATGCTCGCGCAGGACGTGAAGCCTTCCCGGCTCGATCGCAGCAAGCTCCTGATCCAGTCGCTCCTCGACGGCCTGAAAGGCGAGCGCGTCGGCCTCGTGTTGTTCGCCGGCACCGCCTTTCTGCAAAGCCCGCTCAGCGCCGACTACGAAGTGTTGCGCGAATTCCTGCCCGCGCTCAGTCCCGACTACCTTCCGGAAGGCGGCTCCAACTACAAGGCCATGCTCGAGGCCTCCATCCAGGCATTCGGCACCTCGACCGCCGACCGCTACCTGATCGTGCTCAGCGATGGCGAAAGCACCGTCGACGACTGGAAGGACCTCACGAGCACCCTCAAGACCAAGGGCGTCCGCGTCATCGGTCTCGGTGTCGGCACGGCGCAGGGCACCTTTATCCCGGATGCTTCCGGCGGTTTCGTGAAGGACGAGCGCGGCGCCGTCGTGATGTCGCGCCTGAGCAGCGCCACGCTGCAAGAACTGGCTCAAGCCACCGGCGGGGCTTACACCGATGCCAGTGCGTGGATCGACCTGCCGGGGCTGTTGCGGACCACCGTCGAGGCCGGCAAGAAGGGCGAGTTTTCCGAGAAAAACACCGCCCGTCTCATCGAACGCTTCCAATGGTTCCTCGCTCCGGGCCTGCTCCTCCTCCTGATCAGTTACTGGGCGGAATTCCCCGTGCGCCCCCGCGAACGGGCCTTGCCGCTCGGGAAGGCGCGTAGCTCGGAACGCGGAATGCGGAACGCCAACGGTCTGGTCAGCAGCCTTCTGCTCGGACTTCTCTGGCTCTCCGCCGTCGGCGCTCCGTCGGCTGCCTCGGGCGCGGACAACCCCCAGGACACCCTGGCCAAACCGCTCAGCACGCTCGTCGCGCGCCTGGCCGACAAGACGGAACTGACAGCCAAGGACTGCTCCGAGTTGGCGCAGACCACGCTCACCTACGGTCAGCGCGTCAAATCCGCCCAGCAACATCCCCAGGAAAGCGTCATTCAGGATGCCCTGCAGGCCGTTTCCCGTGGCGAAAAACTGGATCCCAAAGCCGCCGACTGGCCCAAGTTGCGTCAGGAACTCGAGGCGCTCCTCCAACGCGAGGAACAGAAGAAGGACGACCAGAAACAGGACCAGAACAAGCAGGATGAATCGAAAAAGGATCAGCAGAAGGATCAGGACCAACAGCAGAAGCAAAACGATCAACAGAACAAGAACGAGCAGCAGAAGCAGCAGGACCAGGAGAAGGATCAAAACCAAAAGAACGAAGACCAGCAGAAACAGGACGGCTCCCCGCAGGATGAGAAAAAAGACCAGCAACAAAAACAGAACCAAGATGCCTTCGGCGACATGAAGGACAAACAGGAGCCCAAGCCGGAGCCCACCACTTCCCCGCCGCCCCCCAAGCCCGGCACCCAAAAGGTCGGGGGCCAGCAGGACAAGAAGCCGGCGGAACAGTTCGACCCGGAACTCGCGATGCCTCTCCAGAAACTCGACCAGGTCCGCAACCAGGATTCGCCCGCCAAGCTGCAACAGCTCATGCAGGGCCAGCAGCAAAAACAGCCGAAAACCAACGGCAAGGATTGGTAACACCCATGCGTCAGTCTAAACTCCTTCTCTCGTTCGTTCTCGTTCTCTTCCTTCAGGGAGCATCCTTCGCCCAATCCGTGCGCTGGGATCCGCCGGGAGGACAACTGGGTTTCAACCAGGTCAGCCAGCTTTCGCTCGTGTTCGACGATTGCGAACCCGACGGCCCGCCCGCCCTCCCCAAGGTCGATGGGCTTCAGTTTGGCCAGCCTTCGCAGAGCAGCCAGACCAGCATCGTGAACTTCAAGATGTCGCGGACGTTCTCCTTTGTCTTCCCCGTCCGTCCCGAGAAACGGGCTCCCGTCACCATCCCTGCTTTCGACATCAAGACGGACAAGGGCACGATGCAGGTTCCCGCCGCCCGCTACACCGTGGGTGACACCCCCGTCGGCGGTTCCGGCCTGACGGTCAGTGATGTCGCTACCGCCACGTTGGAAACCCCCAAGCGCAGTGTGTGGGCCGGGGAAGTCTTTCCGGTCAACTACACCCTCGATGTCATGCGGCGCTACTTCCATTCCCTCGGCAGCAACGTCGAATGGGCCGCCGCCCCCGCGGTGACCGATGACTGGACGAAGCCTGACCCCGGCGAAACGATCGTCCGCGGCGAACGCCGCGTGGTTTCCATCCAGTCGACCCGCGCCTCGATAAAACAGCCCGGCATCTACTCGCTCAAACCTGCCGCCCAGATGATCAATCTCATGGTCGGCACCTCGGGCTTCGGCCTCTTTACGCAACCCAATGTCGAGCAACGCCAGATCGAGACCAAGCCCCTCGAAATCACCGTCAAGAGTCTGCCCCCCGCCCCACCCGGTTTTTCCGGCGCCGTGGGCACCTTCACCTTTGTCTCCAAGGTCGTGCCGCTGACGGCCGCCGTGGGCGAACCGGTCACCTGGACGTTGGAACTGGCCGGCACCGGCAACTGGCCGGACATCACCGGACTCCCCCAGCGCGAGGTGTCCAGCGACTTTCAGGTCGTACAACCCAAGTCCAAGCGCACGATGAAGGACGGCACGCTCTTCGAAGGCACCCTCACGGAGGATGTCGTGCTCGTGCCCACCAAGCCCGGCAACTACAAGCTCCCTCCGGTTCGCTTCAGCTATTTCGATCCCGAATCCGGCAGCTTCAAGACCATCGCCTCCGAACCCGTCACCGTGACCGTCACTCCCGGGTCCGCCCCGGTGTTGCCACCCGCCAACTCCGGAGCTCCGGTCCAATTCTCGCTCAATCCGACGAACCCGGCTCCCAGCGCACCCGCCTTGCCCGCCGCCGTGACACCCCTACCGCCGGAAAACCTGCCCCGGGATCCGATCAGCGAATCTTCCACCGGCCGCGTGCCCTTGACGACACCTCGCCTGCTGCTCCTCTGCATTCTGTCCGCCTTGCTTTGCCCCCTGGTTCTGTGGCTCGGCTTGGCCGCCCGCCGATCCCGCACCCTTGATCCACAGCGGCGCCGGCGCGAAGCGCTCACCGCCCTTTCCGCCACTTTACGCGGGCTGCGCTCGGCTAAGGATCTGCCGGCCACCCTCGCCGGCCTGCGTGCCTGGCAAACCGAAACCACTCTCCTCTGGGAAATCCCCCATGCGGCACCCGGCGCCGCGCTGGTTCAGACCTCTGTGAACCGTTTGTCCAAGGACGCCGGTTCAGCCTGGAACACACTTTGGGCCGAGGCTGACCGCACCCTGCACAGTCGAGAAAACTCCCTGCCCGCCGATTGGACGCAGCGCGCCGAGGCGGCCCTGCAGGCCGTCAAAGTGCCCGGCTGGAACCCGCTATCGCTCTTGGCCGGCCGCCATCTGCTACCCTTCTTGTTTTCGGTTTTGGCCCTTGCTACCCTGATCACGCCGATTACTGCGCAGGGCGAAACGGCGCCGGAAGCCTACAAGCGCGGCGATTTCGCCGCCGCCGAACATCAATGGCAATCGACCGTGAAGAGCGCTCCTGATGATTGGACCGCTCGCCACAATCTCAGCCTGGCCCTGGCGCAGCAAGACCGCTGGGCCGAGGCCACCGCGCACTGGACCAGTGCCTTTCTCCTGAATGCGCGCAGCGATGTCACCCGCTGGGATCTCTCGTTGGGCGTGCAACGTTCGGGTCTCGCCAATCCCATCTTGGTCGAACTCTCGCGGGCCGAGGGTCGCTACAAGCTCGCCCGCATGGCCACGCCGGGAGAATGGCAGCTCGCGCTCGCCGCCGCCGCCCTGTTGTTCGCCGCCGCTGTCATCGTCCTGTTGCTCCAAGGATACCGGCAGATCAGCGGCTGGGGCAAACCCACGGCGCTCAGTGCCACGCTGCTCGCCATGGTGCTCGCCGCGACCGCCACCTTCAGCCTGCACACCTACGGCCAGCTCGCCGATCCGGCCGCCGTCTTCGTCTGGAAGCCCACCGTTCTGCGCAGCGTCCCAACCGAGGCCGACACCACGCAAAAGACCTCAGCCCTCTCCGCCGGCACGATCGCGGTCGCCGAAAAAACCTTTTTCGGCTGGACGAAGCTGACCTTCTCCGGCGGTCAATCCGGCTGGGTGCGCACCGAGGACCTCATCAGCCTGTACCGGTAAGAACATCGGTGAAGCGACCTTGAATGGCACTGGCTTGTTTGGTCTTGGGTGGGAGCGACCTTGGTCGCGACTGGCATGGCTCTCGATCCCAACAAAGGCTATCGATCACTGCTGCGCGGGCGAACCTCCCAAGCTGGCGCAGAGTACTTCCTCACTTTCTGCACCGAGCTCCGTCGGAATGGACTGACGTCTCCTGAGGTCGCCCGGCACATTTTTGGTGAACTCGACCGCATGACAACCGATGCGATCTGGTCGCCGCGAAGCGCCGTAATCATGCCAGACCATGTTCATTTGCTGGTCCAGCTCGGCGATAAATTATCCCTCGGCAGGGCCATAGCCCGTTTGAAGGCCAAGTCGGGCCAGTTCCTTAAGCAGGCGGGGATTCAATGGCAGGATGGATACTATGAACATCGCCTGAGAAGTCATGAGGACCCCCTTCCGGTATTTCTATATATCTATCTAAATCCCTATCGAGCAGGGCTCCTTTCTTCCGATCAGAGGTGGCCGTGGTTCACCTGTAGCGAGCCAGACCGCTCATGGTTTACGTCCTTGCTTGACCAAGGGTTGCCCGCACCCGACTGGTTATCCGGCCTGCCTTGATGTCGGGTGCAAGCACCCTCCCACAAAACACACGTTCTTCACAGGGTCTTCCGCACCATTCTCGCCAGCGATTCCGAAGGATTCAACCGGCTCACTTCGGTCAACGGCACCCAGGCAAGATCCTTGGATTCGTTGCTGACTAGGAACGGCTCGGCCGGATCGGCTTCGATGAGAAACCTCACGTCAAAGTGCCAGTGCTCAGGTTCTGTTCCGCGCGCGGGGATCGCATGTTGGTCCACGTCGAGAACTTTCGGCGAAACCAACCGCAACCGCTGCAGTCCCGACTCCTCCCGGGCCTCCCGCATGGCCGCCGCGGCGAGATCGGCCTCGCCGTCCACATGCCCGCCCAGTTGGAGCCACCGGTCGAGCTTGCGGTGATGGGTGAGCAGGGTTCGGCGGCGGGCCCCATCGACGATCCAGGCCGAGGCCGTGAGGTGACCCGCCAGGCACGTCCGCCACAGGCAATCCGGATGCTCCGCGATGAATGGAACGAAGGCCGCCAGCATCGTCGCCTCGCCGCCGGGTTCGACGCGCGTCGCGTACCGCTGCAGCAGCGTGACCGTGTCGGCGAGTGTCATGTGGTCTGGAACCACTTCGCTTCCGCCTTGGCCGCCCGCCCGTGTTCGATCTGCACGAAGATATCAGGCACGGACGCCGCCACGCGAAACAGGTCCATGTTGGATGGCTTGAAGAACCGCTCGGCCAGCATCCGTTCGAAGAGCCGGAGCAGATCATCGTAGAATCCATCCTGATTGAAAAACACGCAGGGCTTTTTCACGACATCCAGCTGGCGCAGGGTCAGGATCTCCATGATCTCCTCCAACGTACCGAAGCCACCGGGCAGGGTGACAAAGGCGTCGGCGCGCGCCTCCATCAGCAGCTTGCGCTCGCGCATGGTCACGACCGTCACCAGTTCGTCGGCCTCGTCAAAGGCCAGTTCGCGCGCCTTCATGAACTCGGGAATCACGCCCACCACCCGGCCGCCCGCCGCCTTGGTGCCGCGCGCGACGGCGCCCATCAGGCCCGTCTTGCCTCCGCCGTAGACCAGCCCCCAACCGCGGGCCACCAGCTCACGTCCGAGTTGCTCGGCGGCCGCCGCGTATTTCGGGTCAATCCGGTCGCTGGATGCGCAATAGACACAGAGGAGCTTGGTCATGGGCCGGATTTGAAACCACTAATCTCCACTAATCAGCACTAATTTGGCGGCAGGTGGAATCTACCGGGCGTTAAGACCTGACCTCACACCATCCAATCCAAACTTAATCGTCGCCCGGGCACAATGCCACCAGCACGCATCCAATCCATCGCAACCGTCATCCTGAGCCGCGCGCAGGATCCAATAGAACAATCGCCGGCTCTCGTCATGATGGATCGTTCTCGCGGCTCAGGATGACAAACAGGTTTGAATACACCCTTTGGTGACCCCTTAGTGGGGTAAAGCGGTGAATTCTTCCCCCTACATCGGCCGCCTCGCGCCCTCTCCAACCGGCTTGCTCCATCTCGGACATGCCCGGACTTTCTGGACGGCGCAGGAACGCGCCCGTGCGGCCGGTGGACAACTGCTGCTCCGCAACGACGATCTCGACTCCGCCCGGTGCCGGCCGGAATTCGTGACCGCCATGCAAGAGGACATGCGCTGGTTCGGCTTGGACTGGTCGGAGCCCATGATCACCCAGAGCGAACGCATCCCGCTCTATCGCGCCGCACTCGTCCGACTCCACGCCTCCGGCCTCATTTATCCCTGCACCTGCAGTCGCCGCGACGTCCAGCAAGCCGCAACCGCGCCCCACGAGCCAGTAGGGCCGGTCTCTGACCGGCCTGCCTTGAGCCGGTCAGAGACCGGCCCTACCCCTGACGACGAACCGCTTTACCCCGGAACCTGCCGCCCCGAAAACCTTCCGGCTCACTCCCCTTTGCGCGCCCTGGCCTCGCCGGTATCCGGAGATGGCGTCAACTGGCGCTTCCGGGTACCGGACGGCGAGACCCTTTCCTTTCACGACGGCCATTTCGGCGAACAACACGCCACCGCCGGTCGGGATTTCGGTGACTTCCTCGTCTGGCGCAAGGACGACGCCCCGAGCTACCAGCTCGCCTGCGTGGTGGACGACGCAGCCCTGGGCATCACCGAGGTCGTCCGCGGCGCCGACCTGATCAGGTCCACGTTCCGACAGCTGCTGCTGTTTCGCGCGCTCGGACACGCTTCACCGGCCTTTTTTCACTGCCCCCTCGTCACTGACGAAAACGGCATCCGCCTCGCCAAACGCCACGACGCCCTGGCCCTGCGCACCCTGCGGGAAAGGGGTATCACGCCCCAAATACTGCGCGCGCAATGACTCAGTGTATGACCGCATTCCGCCACGCCGGCGGCAGAATCGCGTGGGTGCCGATGATGTAGTTGCGGTAGTAGAGCCAGAAAATCGCCGCGCCCAACGCAAATAGGAAGATGATCTCGCCCAGCCCACCCGCCGCCGAGCGGCTGGTGCGGCGCAGCGACTGCACGATCCAGATGATTCCCGGGGCCACGCCAAAGGCCACCAGCGAAGCGCCGAAGAGCACCAGTCCCATGATGCAGAGCGTGCGCAGGAAATCATCCGCGATCAGCCGCGCCTTGTAAGCGATGATCTCGTTGCAGAGATTAAGCAGCAACAGGCAGCACGGGAGCACGTAGTGGCGTTCGAGTGAGGCGGAAACTTTCATCGGATTCGGTGAGTGACAGAACCTGCGGTGGCGGGCAAACTCACTCCTGAAAAGGAGGCTAACATGCCATACCTCAAGATCCAAACCAACCTGCCCCTGAGCAAGAAAGCCGAACGCACGGTCCTCCGCACCGCCTCAACCCTCGTGGCCGAGGAACTCGACAAACCGGAGGACTACGTGATGGTCGCCCTCCAGCCCGATACACCGATGCGGTTCGCCGGCAACGACGACCCCGTCGCC
>Ga0066410_1000377_pt1 | contig 13022 bp, 8 predicted proteins | sample LakWasMet14_LOW5_2_FD_59497 | JGI IMG/M metagenome (GOLD analysis project Ga0066410, IMG submission 59497) | Freshwater sediment methanotrophic microbial communities from Lake Washington under simulated oxygen tension - Sediment Metagenome 14_LOW5 | ecosystem: Environmental > Aquatic > Freshwater...
TTCAAATTGTTATCGCACACCATGTATCAAACATTACTTCATCAAACAATTATTGCAGCTGTATTAGCGGGTGATGAAATTTTAGAAGTTTATGATACTAATTTTAATGTAGAATATAAAAGCGATAGTTCACCAGTTACAAATGCCGATAAAAGAGCTAGCCGTAAAATTATTGAAACCTTAAACTCTTTTAATATTCCTGTATTAAGCGAAGAAGGAGAGCAATACGATTATTCTCAACGAAAAGCCTGGAGTAAGCTCTGGATAGTTGATCCTTTAGATGGGACCAAAGAATTTGTAAAACGTAATGGCGAGTTTACCGTTAATATAGCATTGGTAGAAAATGGCATTCCAACGCTTGGAGTTATTTATTCTCCTGTTTTTAAAGATATTTATTTTGCATCAAAAACAATTGGGGCATTTAAAATTAACCGACACGATTTTATTCCTTTTATTGATGCAATTACAACTTGTAAGCTCGAAGATTTATTTCGTGTGTCAAAATCACTACCAATAGTTAACACACGAGAAAATTATGTTGTAGTTGCCAGTCGCTCACACATGAGTTCAGAGACCTATTATCATATCGAGAATTTAAAACTATATCATCAAAATGTTGAGATAACAACAACCGGCAGTAGCATTAAAATGTGCTTAATAGCCGAAGGTGTTGCTGATGAGTATCCTCGTTTTGGTCCAACTATGGAATGGGACACCGCCGCCGGACATGCTATTTTAATTGAATCGGGTTGTGAAATCATTGATTTTAAAACCCACAAAAGCATGGTTTATAATAAAGAAGATTTGTTAAATAATTGGTTTGTGGCAAAAAGAACAAAACGTTGAAGTTCCACTAAAATTGAAGATTTGTTGATTTTTAGTTGGCTTTTTACAAATTGTAGGTTAATAACTTTTTACTCAACATTATGATATCGCACTATATTTGCCTCAACCAAAATTAATTGAAAATGACAGTAGAAATGGCATTAGAAAACATACAAACTGAAGTTAAAAACGATGTAATGGTTATTACCATTAATCGCCCTGATAAATTAAACGCATTAAACAAACAAACCATTGAAGAACTACATGAAGTTCTAGTTGATGCAGAAAATGATAAAAGCATTAAAGCATTAATACTTACCGGCTCTGGTAACAAAGCGTTTGTGGCAGGGGCAGACATTGCCGAATTTGCTGATTTTTCTGTAGCAGAAGGGCGTCAATTAAGTTCAATTGGTCATTTTAAAATTTTCAACTTTATCGAAAATTACTCAAAACCAATTATTGCAGCTGTAAACGGTTTTGCTTTAGGTGGCGGATTAGAATTAGCAATGGCTTGCCATATTCGCGTAGCAAGTTCTAATGCAAAAATGGGTTTACCTGAAGTAAGTTTAGGCGTTATCCCCGGTTATGGCGGAACACAACGTTTAGCACAATTAGTAGGCAAAGGCAAAGCTTTCGAAATGATTGTAACAGCTGATATGTTAAATGCCGAAGATGCATACAAATGGGGCTTAGTAAACTATGTAACATCTCAGGAAGATTTATTAACTAAATGTTTCGATATTACATCAAAAATTGTTACAAAATCTCCGGTGGCTATTCGCACAGCGATTAAAGTGATTAATGCCGGTTACAATAATAAATTAAATGGGTACGAAGTTGAAATTGAAGAATTTGGAAAAAGCTTCGGTACTAACGATTTTAAAGAAGGTGTAGCTGCATTTTTAGAAAAAAGAAAAGCTGTTTTTCCTGGAAACTAATTTAACCCAAAATATCATGAGTATTACTCGTCCTTTTAACTTTAAAAAATGGATTGATGAAAACCGACACTTATTAAAACCACCTGTAAACAATAAGGTGGTTTATAAAGATGCTGAGTTTATTGTAATGGTGGTTGGCGGACCAAATTCTCGTAAAGATTATCATTATAACGAAAGTGAAGAGTTTTTCTACCAATTAGAGGGTGATGTTTTGGTGAAAATTCAAGAAAATGGGAAATCAATTGAAGTTCCAATAAAAGAAGGAGAAATTTTCTTGTTACCGCCTAAAGTTCCTCATAACCCCGTGCGTTATGCAAATACCATTGGTTTGGTAATTGAGCGTAAACGTAAAGATAGTGAGAAAGACGGTTTGTTATGGTTTTGCGAAAATTGTAACGAAAAATTATATGAAGAATATTTTACTTTAAAAGATATTACTTCGCAGTTTCAACAAGTTTTCGAGAAGTTTTATAATTCCACCGAATTAACTACTTGTAAGTGTTGTGGTCATAAAATGGATCCACCTCCGGTAATTTCTTAAAAATTATGTAAAGCATTCGTTTTTTAGGGATTCTTTTGTCTTATTCTCTTCATTTTTAACCATTAAATACAATGGTTTTGTGAAATCTCTGTAAAAAATTCGTAGAAGTCCTATTTTAGTTAGTTAATAACTCCATTTTTTGTTAATAATTAGCTAAATTCGCGTAGTACTTATTACTACTACTAATGAAATTATCTAATTTTTATAACGGGATTTTGCTAATCCTGTCTGTTTTTGCTGTACAAACATCGTTTGCTCAGCTTCCTGATGGCTTTGATATTAAAAAAGCTTATAAAGAGGCTAAAGAAAAGGGAATTGATCAAAAAATCATTGACGAATATGTCAATAAGCAACATGGCATCTATCTGAGAGCTAAAAAAGCATCAAGTCATAATCATATCAACAATGCTCCTGCTGATTTAGGTACTATTTATAAAAGTTACAATAGTACCTCTTACGCTTACAGAGGTCCATCAGTTCCTAATTCTCCTCAAAATGCTTATTGTCCAAATGCAGGGTTCGAACAATTTAATTTTACAAATTGGACAGGTGCAACTGGTGATGTGTCTACAGGGCCAGCCGGTGCTGCGTTTCCAAACTTCACACAAACCGGCACCTCAATTGTTAACCCTGATGGGAACAATGTAAGTATGGTGAATCCAAACAATTACCACACAATTATGACAACGCCTGCAACTAATAGCATTTATCCAAATTGTGTTGGTTATGATTCGGTTGCTGTTAGGGTTGTGGGTACGCAAAGCGTTTCCGAAATTCCTTTTGTAAATCCTAGTGGTGGTCCTGCTTCTGTTAGATTGAATGGCTGGTATGGATCAAATGATGTAGGATCAAAAATCACCTACAACATGACATTAAACCCTAACAATAAAAGTTTTTCTGTGTCATATGCGTTAGTTTTAAATAGTGGAGGGCATCTACCTAATGAACAACCTTATTTTTCAGTAAAAGTTCGAGATCAAAATGGAAACTTAGTTCCGGGGTGTTCTCAATATACTATTACTATTGATGATCAGGTGACTACTCCTGGTTCACCTAGTTATGATCCTTCTTGGAAAGAGTCTATTCACGGTTTTAATGATATATACTACAGACCTTGGTCGACTTATGCTTTTGATTTTTCAAATTACCCAACTATTACTTCTGTTACTGTAGAATTTTATGTTGGTGGCTGTTCTTTAAGTGGTCATTTTGGCTATGCTTATGTTGATGCCGAATGCTCAACAGGCGGTGCATTAGCAAGTTTTTGTAACGGTGCAACCTCTGCTGTTGTAAATGTACCGAGTGGTTTTTCTACTTATCAATGGACGGGACCAGGAGGTCCGGTTTCTGCTGCTAATGGCGGAACAAGTTCCTCTGCTACTGTTTCTCCCGTTTCTGCCGGCGACGTGTTTACTTGCGTTGCTACATCTGCAAACGGATGTACCAGCACTTTCCCAACAACCATTTCCATTACACAAGTTAGTGTAACAGGGGTTGGTTCAACACCTTCTTGTCCAAATGGCAGTAGTGGTTCTGCCAATGTTAGCGCTACAGGTAGCAATTTAGGTTATAATTATCAATGGGTAAATAGTATAGGTGCAACAATATCTTCTAGTCAAAGTGCAAGTGGATTAGCTCCGGGCGTTTACACTGTTAATGTCTCTTCTCCGGGCTGCGGAAGTGCTAGTAGTACCGTGTCGGTTGGTAATGCACCCCCAACATTTTACACACAAAGTGCTCCGTATTGTGGCAACACAGCTTGGATTACAAATGGTTCTGGGTCAAATCACAAATGGTACTCATCAACTGGCGCAGCAATAGCTGGAGCTACAACCCCTACTTTAACTATTACTAATCCTGTTAATGGAGCAAATTATATATTAGCATTTACTACACCATCGGGCTGTAGAGATTCTATAAAATACACTCTTTCGCAAGTACCCGGTGGGAATATTTACGTAAGTAATGTTGCTAGTATTTGTCCTGGCAATAGCAATGCAACAGCTGTAGTAAATCTTCAAACTACTGCTACGCCAGCTGTTTATAGCTATTCAGTTACAGGGCCCTCAGGTTACAACTCTGTTTTAACAAACACAAGCGCCACTACCTATAGCTTAACAAATATGCCTATAGGTACTTTTACCGCCAATGTGTTTGATGGAATGTGTTTATATAATACAAGTTTTACAGTTGCTCCGTTTATTTATAACTATACGTTAACTCCACAAACACCAACAATTTGTACTGGAAACCAAGCAACACTAACTGTTAATTTTGGTAGTGGTCCTCCTACAGCTTGTGGTTTAGCGTCAAGCGGATGTTCATCAACAAGCACCGTTCAGGTAGGAACAGCAACCACCCAAGGGTCTAGTGGTGTTTATACTCCGTACGGTGGTTTATATGAAAGTGCTAGAAATCAATTCTTATTTAGAGCTAGCGAATTGTTAGCTGCCGGAGTAACTCCAGGTAAAATCAATAAGTTGGCATTTAAAGTAACTAACTTAAACACTAACTCTAGTACCTTCGCCAATTTCACAATAAAACTGAAATGCGTTAGTTACGCAACTGTTCCAACTACAACCATGGAAAACACTGGGCTAATTCAAGTGTATGGTCCGCAAACTATTAATGCCTTTGTGGGATGGAACGAATATGCCTTTACACAAGCTTACGAGTGGGACGGAACAAGCAACATCTTAGTTGATGTTTGTTTCTTTAACACAAGCTGGGATGGTAATCTTTCGGTAGAGTATACAAACGTTGGCTACACTTCTACTAAATATGTTAATGCAGATGGTATAAACCAATGTCCTGTAAATACTGTAGATGCAACCGATACGAACAGACCTAATGTTAGATTTGGTAATTGCTTGTCAAGTGCTCCTCCGTCTGCTTTTTCATATACTTGGTCTCCAACTCTGGGCTTAAACCCAACTAATACTTATACCACTGTTGCAAATCCATCAGTTACTACTATCTATACGGTTCAAGTTGAGCCAATTGGACAAGCAAACTGTGTGCAGGCACAATCTTCAACCGTAACGGTAACATCGCCTGCTATGCCAACTATTACTGCTGTTTCCGCAATGTGCTCAAACGCTCCTTCTTTCAGTTTATCTGCATTACCTGTAGGTGGAACATGGAGTGTAACACCTGCAACTTCTGCAACGGGTGTATTTACCCCTTCTTTAGCATCTATTGGCAATAATACTGTAACCTACAATTATGGTGGCGTTGGCTGTTTACAAACAACAACAGCTATTGTACCTGTTGAACGTTATGTTCCTTCAACAATTAGCGGCACAATCGTGCCTCAATGTATTACAAATCCTAGTATAAATTTATCTACTGCACTAAGTACTTCAACGTTAGGTGTAGGTACATGGTCAGGCAACGGTGTAGCAGGCACAACATTCGATCCGGCAAGTGCGGGTGTTGGAACACATACTATTACATATAGTACTAATTCGGTTCCATCCGGAATTTGTCCTTCTTCTAGTGTTATTGCTGTATCTGTAAGTTCTGTTACCCAACCTACATTGTCTGCTGCAGGACCATACTGTACAAGTTTCCCAGTACAAACTATGACTGCAAATCCAACAGGCGGAATCTGGTCTGCAGTAACAACAGGTGCCGGAATTGCAGCAAATGGTAATTTTACTCCTGCAACCAGTGTTATTGGAAATAACACATTGTTATATACATTAACCAATGGGCCTTGTGTAAAAACAGAATCTGTAACCATCAATGTGGTTAAATTTATACCGGCAACTTTAAATTCTATATTAGGGCCATATTGCGTTTATGAACCAACAGTTGCTCTTCAACCAATTGCTGCTAACTTTGGCGGAACTTGGTCTGGAACCGGAGTAAGCTCTGGTGTGTTTAATCCAAACACTGCTGGTGTTGGATCTCACGTTGTAACATACAGTGTTAATCCTTCTCCATCTGGCTTATGCCCTGATGCAGCAACCACTACCATTGTTGTAAATCCTAAACCGGAAGCAAACATTACTTCTGATAAAGTAAATGGTTGTGCTCCTACAGATTTATTTTACCAAACAACTACAGTAAATAATGGAGTTGCTGTGTGGGATTTTGGTGATGGTGATATTGGAACTGGTTTATCTACAAGCCACACATATACCAATCCAGGAACATACACAGCCATACTAACATATACGGATGCTATAACAGGATGTAAGGATACTACTATTGCTCCTTTTACCGTAACAATATATGAAGTTCCTGAAGCACAATTTGAAGCATCTCCTGATGTTGCTAGTGTAGTAGATGCAGAAGTTCATTTTAATAATACAACTGTTGATTCGAATAATGATTATACCTACTTATGGAATATTGGTAATCAAACCACAAGTACAGAAACTAGTCCGATGTATCTATTTACAAACTCAGGAGTTTACACTGTTACTTTAGTTGCAACTAGTATTCATAATTGTATTGATACTGTAATTAAAATAGTTACCATTAATCCTGATGTTGTTCTTTATGTACCAAACGCATTTACTCCAGGAGTAGATGGATTAAATGATGAATTTGCTATAGCTCTTCCACCTACAGGTGTAGATTATGCAACATTTAATCTTACTATTTTTAATCGTTGGGGATCTGTAGTATACAAAACGAACGATGTAAATAAATTTTGGAATGGCTCTTTAAACAATTCTGGTCCTACTCTTCAAGAAGGCGTTTATGTGTGGAAAATATCCTTCATGGATGAAAAGAAAAAATATTACGAAAAGGTTGGTCATGTAAGTGTTATTCATAAATAATAATTACTGAATATGTTAAGCCCTGCAAGACAAATTGCAGGGCTTTTTTGTTTTTTGTACTTTTGGTATCATGGCAGATATTACAACGTTTAAACAAAACATGGTAGATGGATACACTACCAAAGGTGATTTTATAATACTTGGTTCAGCAATATTTGATAATATTCCTCAGCCTGAAGCGCAAATTAAACTACCATTAAAAACATTAAATCGACATGGTTTAATTGCCGGAGCAACCGGAACAGGTAAAACAATTACTCTGCAAATAATTGCCGAAAACATGTGCACTAAAGGCATACCTGTTTTAATGATGGATTTAAAAGGAGATTTGAGTGGTATTGCTAAAGCTGGCGTTTCAAATCCAAAGATAGAAGAACGTCACAGCGCAATTGGTATTCCGTTTGTGCCAAACGGAAGTAGTGTTGAGTTTTTAACTCTATCGAAAGAAAACGGTGCTAAATTAAGAGCAACAGTTATAGAATTCGGCCCGGTTTTATTTTCGAAGGTGCTAAATTTGAATGAAACACAGAGTGGTATTGTTGCTATCATCTTTAAATATGCCGACGATAAAAAATTACCATTACTTGATTTAAAAGATTTTAAATCTCTGCTAAACTATATTACAGAAGAAGGCAAAGAGGAAATAAAAAAGAATTACGGAAATGTTTCGTCAACTTCAGTTGGGACCATTTTACGTGCTGTGATGGAATTAGAATCGCAAGGTGCCGATACTTTTTTTGGTGAGCGTTCATTTGAAGTATCAGACCTTACAAGATTAGATGCTTATGGCAGAGGAATAGCCTCAATTATTAGGTTAGTGGATATACAAGATAAACCCAAATTATTCTCAACTTTTATGTTGTGTTTGCTAGCTGAAGTATATCAAACATTTCCGGAGGCAGGTGATTTAGAAAAACCTCGCTTATGTATTTTTATAGATGAAGCACACTTAATATTTAAAGAAGCTTCTCAAGCATTGTTAGATCAAATCGAATCTATCATTAAATTAATACGTAGTAAAGGTGTAGGTATTTATTTCTGTACACAAAACCCTTATGACATACCTGATGCAGTACTATCACAATTAGGCTTAAAAGTACAGCATGCTTTAAGGGCATTTACAGAAAAAGACCGTAAGGCCATTAAAAAAACTGCCGAAAATTATCCTATATCTGAATTTTATAAAACAGATGAATTGCTTACTAGTTTGGGTATTGGTCAAGCCTTGGTAACTGCCTTAAACGAAAAAGGTATTCCTACACCATTAGCTGCTGTTCATTTAAGAGCACCTATGAGCAGAATCGGGATTTTAACTCCAGATGAAATTCAGCAAATAGTTTCTGCTAGTACTATTGCAAATAAGTATAATGAAGTAATTGACAGAGAAAGTGCTTTTGAAATTTTAAACAACAAATTAAAAGCCGCTGAAGAAGAAGCAAAAGAGGCAGAAGAAGAAAAACCTCAACGTAAAACAAAAGAAAAAGAAGAGAAGAGTACAATCGAAAAGTTGAGCGAAAATACTATGGTTCGTCAGGTTGGGCGAACCGTCATGAAAGAAGTTGCTCGTGGCTTATTAGGTGTACTTGGTTTAGGGGGGAAGAAAAAAGGTGGTTGGTTTTAATAGTTTTAAAACTGAAAAGGCGAGAAAAATTTCACCTTTTTTGTTATTCTAATAATTAAAATTAATCTTTAACAAACAAAGCCTTTAGCTCTGTTGCTTCATCAGGCTTCATTCTTCCGGCAAGTATCAATGCTAATTGTCTTCTTCTTAATGCTCCTTCGTAACGTTTTTTGTCTTGCTCCGTTTCAGGTATAACTTGTGGTACCGGCAATGGTGCTCCGTTTTGATCGATTGCTACAAAAGTAAAAATGGCTTCGTTACATTTTGTTTTTTCGCCTGTTACAGGATCTTCAACAAATACATCTAAAAACACTTCCATACTACTTGTAAAAGCCCTTGAAACTCTTGCCTCAATAGTTACAACACTGTTTTGTTTAATTGGATTATTGAACGAAACATTGTTAATGCCTGCTGTAACGACAACACGCTTACAATGACGCTGAGCGCAAATTGCAGCGGTAATATCCATCCATTGTAATAGTTTACCTCCAAATAAATTTCCAACATGATTTGTATCGTTAGGTAATACAACTTCTGTATTTACTGTATATGATTCGCTGACTAATTTTGCTTTCATTGTATCTGTTTTTATGCAGGTAAAAATACTACCTTTGTGTGAAATAACTAATACTTAATTAGTATTTATAAACTTTACTGAAATGAATTTATTATACGTTAAAGCATTGCATATCATTTTTGTGGTATGTTGGTTTGCCGGATTATTTTATATGGTTCGCTTATTCATATACACTCATGAAGCTTTTCAAAAAGAAGAACCTGCCAAAAGTATTTTAACTACCCAATTATTAACCATGCAAAAAAAGCTTTGGTTCATTATCACTTGGCCATCATTAGTCGGCACCTATATTTTTGGTTGGTGGATGATTGGATCAAACGTTACTTATTATTTATCTCAACCATGGATGTGGTTAAAATTAATTTTTGTTGGAATGTTAACATTGTATCACTTACAATGTCACATTATATACAAACAACAAAAACGTGGTGTATATAAAAACTCTTCATTTAAATTGAGATTATTTAACGAACTAGGCACCGTGTTTTTAGTAGCTATAGTGTTTTTAGTTGTTGTAAAATCAACCGGAAGTTTTGTATGGGGACTATTAGGCTTGTTTATTTTTGCAGCCTTATTAATGGGCGGTGTTTACATTTATAAAAAACAACGACAAGCCAGTGCTGAAGAAGAAGTAAAAGATAATTTACCTCCTACGCCTCCACCAACCAACCCGACCGTTTAATAGGTAGCCGCAATTGCGTTAACACAATTAACACCATCCATGGCCGCACTCACAATACCACCGGCGTACCCTGCGCCCTCGGCACAAGGATATAAATTTTTAATTTGTGTGTGCTGTAACGTTTCTTTATCTCTTGGTATGCGAACCGGTGTAGATGTTCTTGATTCAACTCCCACAATAATAGCCTCATTACTTACAAAGCCACGCATTTTCTGATTAAACGCTTTAAAGCCTTGTTGTAAAGTAGTTCCAATCATTTTACCTAACACATCATTCATTTGAACCGATTGTGTTCCGGGTTGATAAGAACAATCAATTAATTTTTGACTGAGTTTATTATTTACAAAATCTTGTAAGTTTTGTGCCGGCGCTGTTTGTGTTTTACCACCAAGCTGCCAAGCCCTGTGTTCAATTTCTTTTTGTAATTGCAAACCGGCTAATGCGCCATGTTTTTTGTACGGTTCAAAATCTTGTAATTCAAGTCCAACCACAATACCACTATTGGCATACGGATTATTTCTCTTGGAAGGACTCCAACCGTTTGTAACTACTTCTTCTTGTGCTGTAGCGCATGGCGCGATAATTCCGCCTGGGCACATACAAAACGAATAAACACCATGCCCTTGTACTTGATGCACTAAGCTATAAGATGATGCTGGTAAATAAGAACGTTTAGAAACTACCTCGTCATGTGAATGACAACTGTATTGTATTTTATCGATGTATTCTTGCGGATGTTCTACACGCACGCCCAAAGCAAATGGTTTTGACTCGATAGCAATTTTCTTTTCATCCAACAATTCATAAATATCACGAGCGGAATGACCGGTTGCCAAAATTAATTGGCTACAAAGGTGCTCAACGTTAGTGTTGTCTTTTTCAATGATAATTGATGTTAGTGTATCTTCTTTATAGTTGATGTCTACCAACTTAGAGTTAAAATGCACTTCGCCACCATGCTTGATAATGGTTTCGCGCATGTTTTGAATAATTTTAGGAAGCTTATTCGTTCCTATATGAGGATGTGCATCAACTAATATGACATCATCTGCTCCATGAAATACAAAGGTTTTTAAAATATATTCAATGTCACCACGTTTACTAGAACGTGTGTACAATTTACCATCACTGTAAGTTCCTGCGCCACCCTCACCAAAACAATAATTACTTTCGGGATTAACAATATGTTCCTTGTTGATGGCTGCTAAATCTCTACGACGTGCTTGCACATCTTTTCCTCTTTCAAATACAATGGGTTTAATTCCTATTTCTAAACAACGTAAGGCCGCATATAAACCTGCAGGCCCTGCTCCTATTATGGTAATTGTTTTTCGAGAACTCGAAACATCATGGTATTGAATCCCTAAATCATCGTCGGTTACAGGTTCGTTTATCCAAACTGCTACTTTTAAGTTTACCTTGATGTTTCGTGAGCGCGCATCAATACTGCGACGTAAAGGTTTTATATGAAAAGTATCGGTAGGTTTTAAAGAAAGCTGTTCAGCAAGTTCTTGTTTTAATAATTGCTCATTAAATGCAATATGTGCTGCAATAGCAAGATTTAATTCTTTCTTCATAATAATGGAAGATTTTTATTCTTCAGGTTAATACCATAAAGGTATAAATTTTATTTAAAATAAAAAGTCCTGCTAATTGCTTAACAAGACTAATATGTAGACTCATAAAAAACTACTATGATACATTTATTGCTTAATAAATTTTTTAGTTATTGTTCCCTTGTTACTTTCCATTTTTATAAAATACACACCGTCAATTAAATCGTTTATGTGTAAAGTTGTGTTCTGAGTCTTTAGCATTTCACTTAAAACAACTTCTCCTAAAGAATTTATTATACAAACCTTTGTACCATTAATGGGCTTAACATCCAAATTAATAGAAATAAAATCAGTAGCAGGATTTGGATAAATTTTAAATGATGGAATTTTGTTTTCATTAACACTTACTACAGAAGTAAGAGAGGCTAAAGAATTTATTTCCGATGCGCTTAAAGTTCTATCGTATATATAAACATTATCAACTGTTCCTTTAAAACTTTGATACAATGCACCTGATGGTTGTCCTATCACAAATCCCTCCGTGTTTTGATTGTAAGAAACTGGCAGTGTAGTATATGACGTTGCTGTATTGCCGCCATAAATTAACCCATTAACAAAGGTTTGGTGTTCGGGATAATTACCAACAGCAATATTATTATAATACGTAAGCGCAAACGTATTCCATTTATTGTGTTGGTAATTAATGGTATCGCTATCTATATTTCCAGGTGTATAATCTTTTAGTAAAATAGTATTTTGACTGTAGCCAAAATTATCTGGCCCAGCATTATAAACACCGGTTTGAAGAAACAACTTGTGCGTGGGAGGACTACCGCTTTTTCTAATTCTAATAAAACATTCTCCATTTTTCAATATATTTAAATATTGATCGGCTGCAGGTAAGTTAGCAACAAAAGCACTATCAATTTTTACAGAAACAGATATTGTAATTTCCTTACTACTACTGCCTGCCATTAACGCTGGGTTTGTAGAAAAAGGATAGCGAATATACTGACCTGTATTAAAATAAGCAGCATTATCAATCACACCATTTTTATCTGTAGTTAGTGAACTTGTATTCGCACTTGATGTAGCATTTGTAGCGCTTGTTTCAGTAAAATTACCTGTAAATTCTTGCTTGAAAACTAAGCCATTTGTTGGAATTTGTGCTAATGATATTACTGCTGCACATGCAAAAACAGTTGTGTAAATTTTCTTCATATATTAATGTTAGTTGATTTATAAAACAAAGAAATAGTATATAAAACTGCTTAACAAAACAAGTTTGTGAAGTGTAGACTTAATCTTGTGAAGTGTATTATAATAAAAAGCCTCACCAATTGCTTAGCGAGGCTTTACTAAAAACAGACCATGAAAAAATCTGTTTTGTTGTTTAAAAAATTATTGTTTTATAAATTTCTTAATTGCAGAACCATTTTTACTTTCCACTTTAATAAAATAAACTCCACTAGCTAAGTTATGAGTTATA
>Ga0066410_1000379_pt1 | contig 12942 bp, 6 predicted proteins | sample LakWasMet14_LOW5_2_FD_59497 | JGI IMG/M metagenome (GOLD analysis project Ga0066410, IMG submission 59497) | Freshwater sediment methanotrophic microbial communities from Lake Washington under simulated oxygen tension - Sediment Metagenome 14_LOW5 | ecosystem: Environmental > Aquatic > Freshwater...
ACGATCAATTATAGTACACTCAAAATTAACAATATTAAATCCTTTCACTTTAAACACATCATTAATACTATCATTGTTAGGAGTAAATACATTTGGAACTATTAAATCAGGCTCTTCATTTAATACCGTAATTAATACTGAATCTATATCGGAACATGTGCCGTTTGTTGCTAATAAATACACTGTGTAAACTCCTGCTGCGCTGTATGTTTGCGCACTAACAGTTTGTGTATTTGCACTAGCACCATTACCAAACGTCCAACCATAGCTAGTAGCTCCTGTGCTATTATTAGCAAAACTAACTAATACAGGTTTTACACCGCTGGTAGGGTTCGCAGAAATTGAGGCATTAACATTTACAACATTAACCAATACAGTTTCTGTTTTAGTACCACAAGCATTACTAGTTGATACTGTATAAACACCTGCAGATGAAACTGAAATTGAATTTGTATTTATTGTACCTGGTTGCCAAGTATACGTTCCTGTACTAGAATTCGCAACAAAAACATCAGTTTCATTTGAACACAAAGTAGCAAGCGAATGGTCAACTGTTAATGTTGGCGTTTGAATAACTGTTATAGTATAATTATCTGATGCTGTACCACAAGCATTAGTTGTTGTAACGACTCCTGTAGTTGAACCGGAAATTGTTAACACTAATGTTGCTGTTGTGTTTGATGAATTACTCCAAGAATAATTATTTTCAGTGCTGCTTGCTACTACATTGACTGTATTTCCGGCACATGCTGTAATTGTATTTGTAGTTAATGTTACAGTAGGATTTGGTGTTGAGGAGATTGTATATGAATCTACGTCTGTACCACAACTTGACGTGATAACTGTTGCTGTATAAACACCTGGCGTCGTTACAGATATAGTAGAGGTTGTAGCCCCTGTGTTCCATGAATATGTACCTACACTTCCTGATGCTGATAACACCATTGACTGAGAGCCATTACTACATAAAGAAGACAGCGTAGAGGTTGAACTAATTGTAATAGTTGGCTGAGCGCTTACAACAACATTTACAGTTTCTGTAATTATAAAACACGCATTAGAAGTTGTAACAGTATAATCTCCGGGAGATGATATTGCAATCGTATTTGTATTTATAGAGCCTGGCATCCACGTATAAGTTCCTGCACTGGAAGTTGCTGTTACCGTAGCTGTTTGACCTGAGCATAAACTCACATTGGCATTATCAACCGATAATGTTGGCGTTTGTGTAACTGTTACTGTGTAATTAGCAGAAGCCGAACCACAAGCATTAGTTGTTGTTACGACACCTGTAGTTGAGTTGGAAACTGTTAAAGCTAATGTGGCTGTTGTGTTTGATGAATTACTCCAAGCGTAATTATTTTCTGTACTATTTGCAACTATACTTATGGTACTACCTGCACATGCTGTAAAAGTATTTGACGTTAATGTAACTGAAGGATTTGGTGTTGATGAAATCGTATACGAATCTACTGCATTACCACAACTTGATGTTGTAACTGTTGCAGTATAAACGCCTGGAGTCGTTACAGATATTGTAGAAGTTGTAGCACCTGTACTCCATGAATATGTTCCAATGCTTCCTGTAGCTGACAGAACCATTGCTTGAGAACCATTTGGACACAATGAGGAAACAGAAGAAGTTAATGATGAAATTGTAATAGTAGGAACTGTACTAACTATCACACTCACTGTTTCTGTAGTAATAAAACAGTCATTAGCTGATGTAACAGTATAGTTACCTGCTGACGAAAGTGAAATTGAGTTAGTTGTAATGGAACCCGGCATCCAAGTATAAGTTCCTGCACTTGAAGAAGCTGTTACTGTAGCTGTTTGCCCCGAACACAAACTCACATTTGGATTATCAACTGTTAAAGTAGGCGTTTGTGTAACTAATAAAGTGTATGAATCTGTAGCTGTACCACAAGAGTTAGTACTTGTTACAACACCTGTAGTAGTTGTATTTGCAGTAATAGTTACAGTAGAGTTAGTAGATACCGGATTATTCCAACTGTAATTACCGGTATTGCCGGTTGCTGATAACGACAAAGTAGAACCTGCACAAGCTGTTAATGAATTGGCGCTTAAACTAACGGTTGGTGTTTCCAATGGATAAACTGTAAAAGTTTGAGAGGTCGTACCACAGGTATTAGTTAAATTTAAAGTATAAGTTACTGGTGAAGATGTCCCTGGAGACATTACTGTGTATGTTGAGTTTGAACCTGCAGGACTAGACCAACTAGGCGACACAACATCCGCAACACTTGCATTTGTAATTGAATACGAAATAACAGATGTAGCATTTGGACAAAGCGAAAAACCATTTGTTGCATTAATATTGAATTGAGGCAACTGAATGACGTTAATATACACACTATCTTTTGCGGTTAAAGTTGATGAAGCGCAAGAACGAGTAATTGTACAATATATTTTTACAGGACCGGAATCCCCTGCTCCGGCAGTATATGTTGTAGTTAAAGAACTCGGAGCTGAAAAGGAGCCTGTTCCACCAGACCATATCACACTATTATAAACGCCACTAGGTGTAGCTGTTACAACTGAACTACCGTTATAACATATATTTTGATTATTTCCGGCATCTACTCCTAAAGGAATAAAAGGCGCTTGACAGCCACTGTTATAATAAGTTATATTATTAAATGCATCAAAAGAAACTGCATCACCATTATTGCCTCCTGTAGCCAAAGACGCAGGCGTGTATGTAATTGAATTTGATGTGCAACCATGTAAATTATCAATTAAAACAAAACCTCGGGTTCCAGCACCTGAATTTGTAAAGTTACCTGCCGTTGATGTTGCGGCAGCCTGAAAAATCATATAAACGGTATCAGTTAAATTAGCAAATGAATTAGCTGATGGATTCATGGATTGATGACCAACTAAAATAACATTTGCATTGGCCGGAATAGTACCAATACCAGCTACTACAGGCGGCTCTAAAACAACTCCACATTTAGTTATAAAACCATTAACTGCATTTACATTAGATGCAGTAAGAGTATTTTGAACTATACCAAACCATGCATTTCCATTATTTGGCCATTTATTAAGTGCATATACTCCCGATGCGGGTGCGCCTGCTATTGATAGTTGATTTATGGGAAGTGGGTTTGGCCCATTTTTGAAATAAACCATTTCATTATAAGATTCAGGAGCTCCACATGCCGCCACTAAAATAGATTTTATTTGCAAACAAGCTGTAGATGTTGGTGCACTTGTAGTGGTAATGCTTCCGGTTAGCTCAGGTGTAAGATAACATGGCGAACCAGATGTAGTATTATATTCATAAACAGCAAAATAATAATTACTTGCGGCATTAAGACCTGTAACAGTAACAGAATTACCTACGCCATTATATATAACATAATTTCCTGTACCGAGTTGCTGACCTGAACCAAATGTACTGCTCGCTATATAAGACACACCGTTACTAGGCGTTGCGTTAACAGCACTAGCTTGTTTAGCTAACACTATTACATTTCCTCCGTTTCCTGATGTCCAATTTAAAGTTGCTGAATTAGTCCCTACTGATGAAGTTGTAAATGAAGTAGCTTGCTGTGTTGGCGGTGTACATGTAGACGTAGGCGTTAACGTCCCATATAGCGTAAAATCATCTAAACGAAATGTTCCTGTTGAACTAGTACCGCCAGCCAACTGTAAAACAATATTTACTGTACCAGACAAACCATTAGCTGGATTTGAAACACTTAGAGTGCCTGTGCTAGTTCCGGTTGTTGTTGTAGAAGGAGTATTTCCTGAACCCAACACTATTGTATTGTTAACACTTAATGTCCAACTATTGGCACCAGAACCACTGTGCCTTGTCCAGAAACTAAAAGCCGATATATCACAAACATAACCCGCACCAATTGTTAATGCTAAAGAATAGGTTGGAGTTCCTTGAGAGTTATTTAAACTCAACGCTGCTCCGGTATTACCTGCTAAAGTAGTAAAAGATGTTGGAGCTGTACTCCATCCGGTACTACTTAAAAAAGGATCGATAACAGGAGGAGCTGTTGTGTAGGTCGTGCTTCCTCCTATAATACCAGCATCAAAATTATGCTGATATATTATTTGTGCTTTAGATGTTATGTTTATTAAAACGACAAATAATAGTAGGGCGTAATAACGCATGTTTTTTTTCATATACCTTGATTTTGTAATATTATTTAGTGATGACAACTTTAAAGTTTTCGATTTTGTAGGGAGTTGCAATTCTGACAAAATAAACACCGGAAGACAAATTATTTGTTGAAATTTTTGTTTCAGTATTTGTAATAATTTCTTCTACGATGGTTTGGCCAGACATATCATACAAACTCATTAAAGCACCTTCCGGTAAAGCATTTTTAAATTCTACATTTAAACTATTATCTGATTGATAATAATAATACCCCCAATTTTTCTTATTACTATCCGTCATAGAAATGATTTTATAATACTGAACTGAGTAATCATTTTCCATGGTAGCTAATCGATAATAAGTAATTCCATCATAAGGATTCAAATCTTCAGTTCTGTATGTTTTATCGTAATTTCCAGGAGTTGGATAAACACCAATCATATGTTCAAAATTCACACCATCGCTACTTTTCTCAATGACATAACGTTTAATATTCTCTTCTTCTGCCACTTTCCAAACTAATTCATTTTTATTGTTTTTCTGAACGCCATAAAAATCAAGTAATGTTATTGGTAAAATTGTATTACATCCAGCTCCACATGCCCCTTCAAAGTTTACGGTATAAGTTACAATTTCATCTCCTCTTTGCCCAGAACCACTCACTGTAACAACGCCTCCTGTAATTACCATTTGCACCCAACCATCTGCATTACCAGTACCACTATTTTTATTAATAGAAGAACCTGTAACCGTTCCTCCATTACTTAGAGTTCCGGTTTGACTTATTACAGTTCCACCACTATTAGTAATTGCTAACAAATCTCCCGAATCCATTCCTGAGTTACTACATCCTCCAGGTCTTACTTTCATCTCTGCAATAACAGTAGCGGTGCATCCTGCCGGCACACTAATTTGTTTTGAATAAGGAGCTTCAACATCACATGCTCCTGTACAAGAAGTGTTTAACGTAGTTCCACACGAAACTCCGTCTAAGTATGTACCAATAGTAGATAAATCACAAGGGCTTGTATCTCCGCAACCTTGTACTTTTCCATTCCCTACAGCTCCTGAACATGAGAAACTAGAACCTCCGCTACAATTCCATTGAGCGTATAAGGTTATATCTGCTGTGAAACTATAAACTGCTCCATTAGCATAGGTGGTACCGCTTCCATCTGCGGCTGTATTCCATGCTACAAAAAAACATCCTGAGTTTGTAAATGCATTACTTGTTAAATTGGTAGCCGAACCAGATGTTTGGTTACTCATTGTTCCTGAACCACCATTGGAATCAAATGTTACTGTACGTGGCGGACCACAACTTGATGCCACACTAATAGAAAATGTTCCCCCACTTGTATTATAATCAAGAACTCTAATATAATAAGTAACTCCGCTACTAAAAGTTTGTGAAATTGTTTCAACTGTTGTCGTACCGTGAGATGTAAATGTAGCACTTCCACTTGAAGGACATGACGCTGTGTTAAATATATCAACATCATAATCTGCCCCACTTGTGGTAAACGTCATTGTTACTGTATGCGTAGCAGTACATGTAGGAGTAAACACATACCACACATCGTTTTTACTAGGATTATATGATAATCCGGCTGTCGGGCTTGCACAATTTAAATTCCCAATTACCAACCCTCCATCAATAACAACTGTACTTGCATTTGTACATAGGTCGTTTGCAGGCGTCACATTAACTGATACCGTCACAATACTGGTAGTAACTGTACCACAACTATTACTAATTATACATTGGTATGTATATGTTCCAACAGGCTTTGTGCCATCAATGCCTAAGGTGCTGGTATATGTTCCTACACCTATTGTATAAGGCGAGCCATTACTGATATTTGTAAATCCAGAACCCGTATTTTCTTGCCATTGATAGGTAAGAAGTGTGCTAGAACTTGCACTCATTGTTACTTTGACACTAGCACTATTACCTTGACAAACAACTGAGCTAGAAGGTTGTGTGGTAATGGAAGGTGGATTTATAACAGAAACCACAACTGAATTTGTTGTTGCTGTCGTATTCCAACAAGCAGCTAAGTCATTTTTAGCTCTTATATAAACGGTACCTGATGATGTTGCGCTATAATCATTAACTGCTGAAGTAAAAGTAACTGGTGCTGTAGCGTTACTTGCCCAGTACCAAGTAACTCCTGCTGGCGGAGTACCAACTACTGTTTCTGAAATGATAGCCGGATTACAACTTGTAATAATACTTGGTGTTGGGGGCGCTGCAGGAATTGTAGCAACAGTTAAAACCACTGGAGTAGTAGACGCGCTACTACAGCCCGAAACAGAAGCTACACACAAATATGAATATGTATTCATACTAATTGTTGAGCTGCTCAATGTTAAAGTTTTGGTTCCGGTTCCTGTATAAATTCCTGCATTTGAAAGAGGAGAATATCCTGATCCTGTATTTTCATACCATTGATACGTTGGAGATGAACCACTAGCTGATGCCGTAAAAGTTGTTCCTGAGCCCTCACAAACAGTTTTACTTACAGGAGAAAGAGTGATTGTTGGCGGTGTGTTAACCGTTACAGCTAAACTTGAACTTGCTGCAGACCAACACAAACCTGTATTATCTTGAGCTCTAACAAAAACCGTTGCCGTTGAAGCTGTTGTGTAATTAGATGATGTTGGCTGTGTTGTAGAAGTACCACCAGCACTTGTTTGCCAATACCAAGTAACACCTGAAACAGTGCTTGAACCAACACTTAAAGTAGCTGTTGAGCAAGCTGGGTTTGATGCAGTTGTTGGGACTGGTGGAGTAGCAGGGACTGTACAGCTACCACAACTAGTGTTTAATGGAACTATAATATCGTGAACATAAATTGCAGCACTAGGTGAAGACAACCTCAATGTAGTTGCTACACAACTATTAACATTGAATGTATACGTCCCACATGTTGTTCCTATTCCAGTAAAAGTGGTTAAATCCGTCCAAGTTCCAGCATTATTATATTGCAATTTAACACTTCTACCAGTACCACCAGCAACAATATGAAACTCACAAATACCAACTGAAGCTAAACTTGGTAATTCAATAATCCCACTGCTTGAATTCATTTGCACTCTTCCTATTGAACAGCCTGTAGCAACAGATGATGCTGCATTTTGTATTATACATTGAGTCATACTTACCGTACCAGCAGCAATATTTTGTGTATAACTACCATAAGAAGCTTGATTTGTCCAAGACTGAATATTCTCATTGATCTGCCCCCAACTGTTAGAAAATAAAAAAACAAAGGCTATAGTTAAAATTCTAACCAAAAATTTATAGCTCGTTTGATATGTGAAATTTTTAACCATTTAAAAAATTTTTCAATTAATTAAAGCGGTTTCGGAACAATTTTTTATTTCAGCAAAAAATAAAAAACAGCCTGTAGGGTGTTCACTTTAGTACAAACAAATTTAAACTAATAATTGTTAACTTGATTATTTTTTTCATTAACAAATTGTTAAAACACAGATAATTATGTAGAAATTCTGAAGTTAGAGCCTTTAGACGAATTTACCGTTTTATTAGAGGAATCTGCTAGGAGATAACTATCGTATTTTGTAAATTTATATGTTAGTTTTACTATTGTTAGTTCACGAAAATTAATTATCATTCTTATTTAAGAATCAGAAATAATTTAACACATGATTAACTTCTAACATAGAAAAATAATAATTATACACTATGAAAAAAGGGTTTATATTTTTTGCATTATTAATTGCTTGTGGATTTTTACTTTCTTTTATTAATGCCTCGGTTGGTCCTGAATTGGGCATTAATGCTCCTATACCAATGGCTGCAGAAAAATTAAAAGACGTAAATGGTAAAGATGTTTCATTAAACGAAATTAAAACAGCCAAGGGATTATTGGTTATTTTTTCTTGTAATACTTGTCCTTATGTTCGTTTATCGGAAAGCAGAATTAAAGAAGTTACAGATAACTGTATAAAACAAGGCATTGGCTGTGTAGTTGTTAACAGCAACGAAGGGCAACGCACAGAAGAGGACAGTTTTGAGGAAATGGTTAAATATGCTGCCGGTCAAAAATACACTTGCTCTTATTTAATGGACACAAACTCTAAATTAGCTGACGCTTTTGGAGCTACCCGTACACCGCAATGTTTTTTATTTAATGCCAAAGGCCTTGTATACAAAGGCGCTATTGATGATGCTGTAAAAGATCCAACTTTAGTAAAAACTCATTACTTACAAGATGCCGTAGATGCGGTTGCGAAAAATGAAATTCCAAAACTACAAGAAACAAAATCTATTGGTTGTACTATTAAACGATTAGAATAATCTATTAAATACTTCATAAAACAAAAAAGCATCCAAATAATTTGGATGCTTTTTTGTTTAAAATAATAACGTATTGCTAAACAGTTAAAATTTCTTTTTCTTTTTGCTCTAAATGTTTATCACATTTTGCAATAAAGTCATCCGTTAATTGCTGAATTTTTGTTTCGGCACTTTTAGCTTCGTCTTCAGGCAAACCATTTTTTTGTAAGCCTTTTATTTTTTCCATTGAATCCTTGCGTGCTGTACGAATACCAACTTTTGCATCTTCACCTGCCGCTTTTGATGTTTTTACTAAATCTTTACGACGCTCTTCTGTTAATGGTGGAACAATAATACGAATTAACACACCGTCGTTTTGAGGATTAAAGCCTAGGTTAGCTGCTTGTATTGCTTTTTCAATTGGCGTTAACATGCTTTTTTCCCATGGTTGAATTAAAATTGTTCTGGCATCTTGAGTATTTACACTAGCTGCTCCACTTAACGGAACTATAGAACCATAATAATCAACTTTTACATTTTCTAACATAGCAGGATTTGCTTTACCTGCTCTAATTTTAGCCAACTCCGTTTCCAAATGTGCAATGGTTTTTTCCATGTGCGCTTTGGCAGAATCTAAAACTGTTTTTACATCGCTCATAATTCTTTCTTTTTATTTAAGACTGCTAATTTAATGCTTATCTATGTACTACAAAATTTTCTTTTTTTAAACTGCGACCTCAGCTTTAATATGAGGATGTGGATCGTAATTCTCAAGGGTAAAATCTTCGAATTTAAAATCGAAAATTGATTTCACTTCAGGATTAATTTTCATGCTTGGTAATGGCCTGAAATCTCGAGTTAATTGCAATTTAGCTTGCTCTAAATGATTTGTATATAAATGAGCATCACCTAAGGTGTGAACAAAATCACCTAACTGCAAATCACATACTTGCGCTATCATCATCATTAATAAAGCATACGAGGCAATATTAAAAGGTACACCTAAAAATATATCAGCACTGCGTTGGTATAACTGACAACTTAATTTCCCATCTGCCACATAAAACTGAAAAAATGCATGACATGGTGGTAATTTCATTTGATTAATATCTGCTACATTCCAAGCACTCACAATTAAACGACGCGAGTCAGGATTGTTTTTTATCATATTTACAACCTGAGTAATTTGGTCAATATGCCCGCCATCCGGTGTAGGCCAATTACGCCATTGATATCCGTACACAGGACCTAAATTTCCATTCTCATCTGCCCACTCATCCCAAATACGAACACCATTATCTTTTAAATATTTAATATTGGTATCGCCTTTTAAAAACCACAATAATTCATGTATAATTGATTTGGTATGCAATTTTTTAGTAGTTAACAAAGGAAAACCTTCGGCTAAATTAAATCGCATTTGATAACCAAACACACTTACTGTTCCTGTACCTGTTCTATCTTCTTTTTTTACACCATGCTCCAATACATGGCGCATTAAGTCGTGATATTGTTTCATTACCTTTAAATGTTTTGTGGACACACGAAATTAAAAAACCTTTCGGTGATAGCACAGAAAGGTTTTACAGACTTATCAAAAGTTTTAAAACGTTTACAAGTAAGGTTTAATTTCTTTTACTTCAAATAATAATTCGTTTCCTAAACTATCCTTTATCATTAATTTACCCAACTCGTTTACTCCTACTATCGTTCCTCTAAAATCTTCGGATGTTACTTCATTTTTAAACAAAATTTCTGTTTTGTAAGCAAACAGGTTTTTTAAATAAACTAGGTCTATTTCTTCATATTTACCTGTCTTTAACATTAAATACCATTTTTCGAGATATGAGGCCATTTTTTTAAGTATCTCTACCCTATCAAACTCGATATTAGTAAGCTTTTTGAGCGAAGTTGCAATTTCATCAAACTCTCCGAAATTAAACTGATTGATATTTAAACCAATACCTATTACCGAATTAGCTATTAATGTTTTGTTAAATTGATTTTCGATTAAAATACCGGCTATTTTCTTATGATTGACTAATATGTCATTTGGCCATTTTATTTTAATGTCATATTGGCTATTTGATAAAATTTCAGCCAATACGTCATGTATTGCTAAAGCGCTAATTTTACTGAGATAAAAAGATTTTTCAATACTTAAAAAAGTAGGCTTTAAAATAACTGAAGCGGTAATGTTAGCGGCCTTTGCGGCCAACCAGTTAGCACCTCTTTGCCCCTTACCTTGTGTTTGATTATCAGTATGCACAACAGTACCCTCCATTACATTAACATTCCTTAACAAGTTGATGGCATAGGTATTGGTACTATCCACCTCAGTTAAAAAAAGCATGTTCTTTCCAATAAACAATGTTTCCATTTAGGCAAAAAGATTAAATTTGTTGCTTATAGCAAAACAAAAGTAAAAAACGGAATAGCATTAGCAACAAAAAAGATATGGCAAAACTTCCTGCAAAGAAAACAACTGTAAAAAAAGCGGCTCCTAAAAAAGCTGCACCAAAAAAAGCCGCAAAAAAATCTGTAAGCAAAAAGCCTTTAACAGAAAAAGAAGAGCTGCAAAAAGAAGCAAACCGAATTGCTAATAGCGAAAAGAAACGTAAGATTACAAGTAGCGCTAAACGCCCTAAGAAAAATGCCACTAAAGAACAAACTACTAGTTTGTTAGATGCTGTGGTTGAAGGGATGCAAGAAAAGAAAGCAAAAAATATTACCATTATTGACTTAGCGGGCCTTGAAAACAGAGTATGTGATTACTTTGTTATTTGCGATGCTGATAGTTCAACTCACGTAAGTGCTATTGCCGATTCATTGGAAGATTCGGTGATTAAAAAAACCGGTGAAAAACCTTATCATAGTGAAGGATATCAAAATGCTGAATGGATTTTGGTTGATTACGTGAATATTGTTGCGCATGTGTTTTTACGCGAAACACGTGATTTTTATAATATTGAAGGATTGTGGGCTGATGGAAAAATTACACACATTAAAGATTAAATTTTAAAATTACAATGAATAACGAACAAGAAGAAAATAATAATACGGCCCCTAAAAAGCCTGCTCCTGCTCCCATATCTGATGAGGAACGTAAGAAGCAGTTCGAAAAAATGAAAGACCGTTTTGGTAAAAAACCGAGCGGACCTTTTGGTGGTTCCGGTAACGGTAACGGAGGCAATAGCTTTTACTGGATTTACGGCTTAGTAATTGTAGCATTGTTAGGCTTTGTATTTTTTGGGCAAGATTTTGAAGGACGAGTTTACAACGTTGATCAAACAAAATTTGAGCAAGATATGCTTGCTCGAGGCGATGTTGATAGAATTGTAATTGTAAACGAAAAATTTGCAGAAATCACTATTAAACAAGATAGTTTAAAATTATCTCGTTACTCAGCTATTGATAATAAAGGTAAATTGGTTCCTTATTTTGCTGATCCAAAATCGGCTCCAGGTCCTCATTTCCGTTTATCAATTCCTGATGTAAAAGACTTTTTAGAACAAGTACGTTTAGTACAAACTACTGCTAATGTTCCTGTACAATACAGAGTATCGCCATCTCGCGAAGACAGAACAGAATGGAGCGATCATTTAGGTTGGTTATTCCCGGTTCTTATTATGGTTGTATTATGGATAGTGATGATGCGACGCATGGGCGGCGGTGGCGGCGGTGCTGGTCAAATCTTCAATATCGGAAAATCAAAAGCCGTATTATTTGACAAAGATTCTAATGTTAATGTAACATTTAATGATGTTGCTGGATTAGATGGTGCCAAAGTTGAGATTATGGAGATTGTTGATTTCTTAAAGAATCCAAAAAAATACACAGATTTAGGAGCAAAAATTCCTAAAGGCGCTTTATTAGTTGGGCCTCCGGGAACAGGTAAAACATTATTAGCAAAAGCTGTTGCAGGCGAAGCTAAAGTTCCGTTCTTCTCATTATCAGGTTCTGATTTTGTGGAGATGTTTGTTGGGGTTGGTGCATCTCGTGTGAGAGATTTATTCCGCCAGGCAAAAGAAAAAGCACCTTGTATTATTTTTATTGATGAGATAGATGCTATTGGTAGAGCTCGTGGTAAAAATGCAGCTGCCGGCGGAAATGATGAAAGAGAAAACACATTAAATCAGTTATTAACTGAAATGGATGGTTTCGGAACTAATAGTGGTGTAATTATTTTAGCTGCTACAAACCGTGCCGATATTTTAGATAGAGCCTTAATGCGTGCCGGACGTTTTGATAGACAGATTTATGTTGACATGCCGGATGTTGTTGAACGTCAGGAAATATTTAAAGTACACTTAAAGAAAATTAAAATTGACAGTACTGTTGATATTGATTTCTTAGCTAAACAAACACCGGGATTTAGCGGTGCTGATATTGCTAATATTTGTAACGAAGCTGCTTTAATTGCTGCCAGAGCTAATAAAAAACAAGTTACTAAACAAGATTTTTTAGATGCTGTAGATAGAATTATTGCAGG
>Ga0066410_1000380_pt1 | contig 12928 bp, 12 predicted proteins | sample LakWasMet14_LOW5_2_FD_59497 | JGI IMG/M metagenome (GOLD analysis project Ga0066410, IMG submission 59497) | Freshwater sediment methanotrophic microbial communities from Lake Washington under simulated oxygen tension - Sediment Metagenome 14_LOW5 | ecosystem: Environmental > Aquatic >...
TCCCAAAATAAAAATAAGGTGATTGTAACTGATAACTTAACTCATCTTTTACATTACGCTGTATATAGCCTAACTCAACTCGTAAGTTCGCCTGTGGTAAAATATAATAAGTAACTTTTATATCTGATTGTAATAACTTTGTTTTATTACCTTGTGTTGTTTTATGTCCATATTCTCTGGGACGTGTTGTATAACTTAAAAAAATATTTTGCCCAATATTCGAACCAAAAGAATCCATGCCGATTAATGCTGACATTACTTGCGCACTAAACATCCATCTGTTTTTACGGTAATTAATAAACCCTAAATACTCTTTGAAATTGGCGCCAAACGGATGCGCTAATGGCTGCGAATAGTGCGCGTAATTTTGCTGTACACTTCCATGAGAATAAGTATAAGGCCTCACCTCATTATACTCAACTTGAAGTGTTAAACCCTTTACCTTAAATGCATCAACATATTTTGCACCAAATTGCCACCCTTGTTTGTTTGCCCACCAACCTTTTCGTGCTTTAATTTCTTTTAAGAAAAACTCATCGGCTACTGCTTGTGCATATAACTTTAAACATCCAAATAGTTTGCCTGAAATATTTAATCCCATCATAGAGTTATCTGGCGAACCAACCGAATACTCTTGCGGACGGTAAAAAACTATCGGATTTAAATAATTTACTTCAAATGTTCTGGTTCTGTTTGTATCAGTTCCTTGCCAAATAATATTTTCGAAAAACGAAATATTTAACTCTTTAAAGGCATTAAAACTTAAATAATGAAATGTACCGAATTTGTTTTGTAAGCTTTTTTGAGAACCATCGTATCTCGAGAAGTCTTTCATCCAAGTATACCATACATTATATTGTACTCGCCAGATGTTTGCATTAATTCCGAAATAAGGATAATTGTTTGAATAATCTGACAACAACAATGAACGATAGCCATCACCAATAAATTTTTTATCTTTTCCTACCTGAAAATTAAATGTTGAATTAGGGCTATAAGACATGTATCCTGTTAAGTTAGAAAAGCTATAACTCCCATCCTGATTTTTGTAGGCTCTACCTAAACCGGGAATAACTCCTGTGGTTTGCACTACAGTATCTATAAATGTAGGATAACTAACCCTTCCTCCTAAAGCATTAACTTCAAACGTAAAATCGTTATTAATGTTTAATTTTGTTCTAACTCCTCCTAAAGTTTCCGATACAAGTTTAGAATTAACCATATCAAAGCCACTTTGAATATCAATCAATGGCAACGATTGTAAATTAAACTGATTACGTTTATTTGGGCCTTCATTAAATGTTTTACTTAAAAAAAAGTTTTTGATCGGATAATGGTTAAAAGAAATAACACTATCATCATACTCCTTTAAACTGGATAATAAATACGGTCTGTAAGACGAGTGAAATTGAATATTAGGGTATTTTATATTCCACTCATCAACGCTTTGTTGTGTTTCTTGATTAATAAAAATGTTTTGTGCCTGAGGGTCGTACTGAGAAAACACATTGATTGTAAACAATAACATCGCAACAACGTAAATACGTTGCATAAAAAACGTTATGTTATTTGTTTTACTTTTCATTATTCACATTGCTTTTCTTAAGGGATGTTTTGTAAGAATAGTTAACCCATAAAATAAATAATCCACTAAATCCTAAAATAGCCAATAAAGATAAACTTGGGTTTAAATAATAACTTAATAAAGACACGCCAACAGCTAACACACTATATATATAAATTATAATAACTGTGGCTGCATGAGAATAACCACAATCTAACAAACGATGGTGCAAGTGATTTCTATCTGCGGCAAAAGGAGATTGTCCTTTTGCTGCACGAATAATAAAAATTCTTAGCGTGTCGGTTAACGGATATATTAACGCAGCTATTACAATCATTGGATGAGAAATGTGTATCCAAAATTTATTTAAATTATTTAATGGATACTCGATTAATTTAATACTTAGTACACATACAAACATGCCAATAATTAAGGAGCCACTATCACCCATAAATATCTTAGCCGGGGAGAAATTAAAGATTAAAAATCCTAGGAGAGCTCCTGACAAAGAAAAAGACAAAGATGCCAATGTATATTCATTAGCAAAAACAAACCAAATACCAAATACTGTTGATGCTATAAAACCAACACCTGCCGCTAAGCCATCAACTCCATCAATTAAATTCATAGCATTAACAACTACTATGTAAGTAAACAAGGATAAAAACACACTGCCCCAATGTGGAATCTCCTCAACACCAAATACACCATGAAAGCCCGTAATTCTGATGTCTCCCATGAGCACTAAAATTAATCCAACTAAAATATTAGCAAATAATTTTTTAACCGGTGATGTTCCTATGATGTCATCTTTTACGCCTACAAAAAACAAAACTAAACTTGTAGCAACTAATATTTTAAATTCCTTTACAGATTCATATATCTCACTATAATCATGTAAATCGTCGATATTATACCATAAAGAAAATGAAAACAATGTAGCCGCATAAATAATAATGCCCCCGATTGTTGGCACAGCCCTTTTGTGAATTTTTCTTTCCTCTGACGGAACATCAATTAAGTGCTTTAATACAGCCACCTTAATTAAAGCAGGTGTAGAATATAATACTACAGCAAATGCGGTTATAAATACTAATATTAAAATTGCCATAAATTAAAAATCGTAATAAGTGTTATATAAATTAGACTTAATGCTTAATGTGTAAAATGTTGTTTGATTATTAGAACCGTTGAAGGTATAAAAACTTTGATTTCTGTTATTGTACCCTAACGATACATTAAAATTGTAGGCTGGATTTATTGTGTAGCCTACTTGAATTTTATACATTGTATTAGTATATAAATCGTAAGTATTTAAAGTTAGTTTTTGAAAATTAAGTTTTCCATTTAAAAACATTCTACGAAATTTATAATCTGCCAAAGCAATTATTTCTTTACCATAACCTGGCGTGTATGCAAGTGTTTGGCTGTAATGAGAATAACTTTGATTGCTCCATGATGAAGACGGACTGTTATAAGAACCCTCTGCCACATCATTATACTCTACTTGTAGCATTAAATTTTTTATAACAGCATCGAAATACTTTATCCCTGCCTGGTATCCAATGGCGTTTCCTAAATTTGTCATGTTACTCAAATCATCGGCCATAAACTGCCCATAAACACTTAGTTTACTAGTTACCTTAACATTAGCAGTGGCGCCAATCAAAATGTTTTTTTTATTATTTAATCCGTAAAAACCTAAGTTTGTAAAAATAACAGGATTAAAATATTGCCATTCTAAATGTTGGCGATTCATACTATCAGCAGCTGCCCAAATCATTCCCTGAAATAATCCAATATTGATACGCTTATTTACATTATAACTTAAAAATTGAAACGACGCTGCTTTCTTTTGAAACAATGGTTCTGTGTTTTTTGGTGTTTTTGCGCCGCCTGTTTCCAAGTTCATTAACACAGCATAAATATTGCTGTATTGTAATTTTCCTTTAAACCACTCGGAAGTAATTCTGATATAAGGATAATTAAACGAATTATCAGAAAGTAATAGTGAACGGTATCCATTACCTACTTTTTGCTTCCCATGACCTAACTGAAGATTTACTCTTTTTACAGGTTGATACGATATAAATCCTGATGAAAACGCGTAATCAAATCCGGTAGTCTTAAAAACTTTGTATCGTCCTTGGCCAGGTATTACTTTAGTTTGTTTGTTAAAATTAGAAACATAATACGGAAAGAAACTTTGGTTTTCGGCAAACATAGTTTCGAAATAAAAATCTTTCCCTATTGTTCCACTTGCAATAAATCCACGAGTATTAGTTGATATACTTTGTGTTTTTGTTGTGTCGTAAAAAGCTTTTCCTGTTTCTATGTTTAATAAAGGATCAACCTTAAACTCATACTTTCCCTGTTTTGATTTTATATGTATGAGGTGATTAAAAAACACTTTGTCTAATAATGGATCTTCAGTAATGAATTTAAAAATGCGAAATGTATCAGGAGAGAATTCGTACTTTTTATTAAAGAAAGGAATATATGGTTGTATTGCCGAATGTGTTTGTTCTGTATCAACTCTTGCTAATTGACGTTGAGTAAATGTGTTAAAAAAGTACTCGTTAGGTAAATTGTAAAATTGAGCCTTGTTAGTGAAAGGAAAAAACAAAAAAGAAAAAGCAAAAAGGAAAAACCTATTTTGATTTTTAATTTTCAACTTCTTTCCTAAAACAACTACCATACTTTAACGCCTTCTTTTTTCTTAAAGTCTTCGTAAACTTGTGTAATACCTTCTCTTAATTCTATTTTGTGTTTCCATCCTAATGAATGTAAGTAAGACACATCCATTAATTTACGTGGCGTTCCATCGGGTTTAGATAAATCATGTTTAATCTCTCCTTTATACCCAACAATATCTTTAATTAAAAGAGCTAAGTCCTTAATCGTTAGGTCGGTTCCTGAACCAATATTCACAAATTTTTCACCTTCGTAAGTATTCATCAAAAACACACAAGCATCCCCTAAGTCATCTGCATGTAAAAACTCACGCATTGGTGTTCCTGTTCCCCACATTTCCACAAACTCAGCATTTGATTCTTTAGCGTCGTGAAACTTTCTGATTAATGCCGGCAACACATGAGAATTATTTAAATTATAATTATCATTTGGTCCGTACATGTTAGTTGGCATTACTGAAATAAACTTGCAACCGTACTGACGGTAATATGACTCACACATTTTTATCCCTGCTATTTTTGCAATGGCGTATGGTTCATTTGTTTCTTCTAATAAACCGGTCAATAAATACTCTTCCTTTAAAGGTTGTGGAGCCATTTTAGGATAAATACAAGAGCTACCTAAAAACATTAATTTTTTTACACCATTAACGTAGGATTGATGAATCACATTGTTTTGAATCATCAAGTTTTCATAAATAAAATCTGCTCGATATACATTGTTCGCCTGTATCCCACCTACTTTAGCTGCTGCCAAAAAAACATATTCTGGTTTTTCACTTGCAAAAAAATCAGCAACTGATTGTTGGTTTTTTAAATCAAGTTCGGCAGATGTGCGCGTAACAATATTGTTATATCCTTTTTTTTGCAGGTTCCGCATAATAGCACTTCCTACCATTCCGCGATGTCCTGCAATATAAATCTTTGAGTTTAATTCCATGTTTTTAATTTCAAAAAAACCTCCCATAAGGAGGTTTAGTTTTTACTCTTTATAATTTAAAATTTTATGGCCGCCTTCTAATAGGTATTTGTCACGTTTAAATAATTCAACGTCAGCAGCTACCATTTCTTTACATAATTCTTTTACTGTATAAGTTGGTACCCAGCCCAATTTTTCTTTTGCTTTGGTAGCATCACCAACTAATAAATCAACCTCAGCCGGACGGTAATATTTAGGATCAATTTCAACTAATGTTTTTCCGCTAGCCACATCAATTCCTTTTTCGTTTTCTCCTTTACCTTCCCACTTCAATGTAATTCCAACTTCAGCAAAAGCCATATTGATAAATTCACGAACAGTTATTTTAATTCCGGTTGCTAAAACAAAGTCATCAGCACTTTCTTGCTGCAACATACGCCACATTCCTTCTACATAATCTTTTGCATGACCCCAATCGCGCTCAGAATCAATATTCCCCATAAATAACTTGTCTTGTAAGCCTAGGCTGATTTTTGCAACAGCACGTGTAATTTTACGAGTCACAAATGTTTCTCCTCGTAACGGGCTCTCGTGGTTAAATAGAATACCATTGCAAGCATACATTCCATAAGACTCACGATAGTTTTTGGTAATCCAAAAACCATATAGCTTGGCAACACCATAAGGGCTACGAGGATAAAATGGTGTTGTTTCTTTTTGAGGAATTTCCTGAACCAAACCATACAACTCTGATGTTGATGCTTGGTAAAAACGAGTTTTCTTTTCTAATCCTAAAATACGAATTGCTTCTAATATTCTTAATGTTCCAATACCATCGGCATTAGCCGTATACTCAGGTGTGTCAAAACTCACTTTCACATGAGACATAGCCGCTAAGTTATAAATCTCATCGGGTTGAACTTCTTGAACAATTCTAATTAAATTGGTACTGTCTGTTAAATCACCATAATGTAATTTAAAATTGACATGCTTTTCGTGTTGATCTTGATATAAATGATCGATACGATCTGTATTAAACAAGGAGCTTCTACGCTTTACACCATGTACAGTATATCCTTTACTAAGTAATAATTCCGATAAATAAGCGCCATCTTGTCCGGTAACGCCAGTAATTAATGCTACTTTGCCCATATTTTCTTTATAGAATAGCAATATTACGAAAAATTAACGTAAAAATGGGCTATTTTTAAAGGATTATGTCTATTAAAAATAAAGTTTTTTAATAGATTTGTAAGATACATCATCACGAAATAAATTAACTAATTTAGGAGAAATACAACTCGCTATTTTATAATTTAAAACGTGAGGTTACAATTAAGAAACAAACAAATATCAATACATGAAATCAACTTTTGGAAAACAAAACTATCAAATATTTTTAGGCGGAATTGTGCTTATCATTTTAGGCTATTTATTAATGATTGGCGGAGGTAGTGAGGATCCAAATGTTTTTAATCCTGCAATATTTGATACGCAACGTATCACTGTTGCTCCTATGGTGTGCTTATTAGGTTTTATTACTATAATTGTTGCTATTATGTGGCGATCAAAAACAAACGGAGAAGAAACTAAATAATTTTTTATGCAAACTTCACTCAAAAAATCGTTGTTATTTGTTCTGTTGTATTTTGTAATTATTGTTTTGGTAGAATATATCATGGAAGGAGAGCTATCATTTGTGCTTATCATGAAAAAACTTTTATCAGCAGCAATTGCCGGAATAATTTATTTCATCTTCAACTTATTACTTACCGAAAAATCTAAATGACTTATTTCGAAGCCCTAATTATTGCCATCGTTGAAGGCCTGACGGAGTTTTTACCAATTTCATCAACCGGCCACATGATGATAACATCAGCTATATTAGGTGTGGAGGCAACGCCATTTGTAAAGCTATTTACAATTGCTATACAGTTAGGAGCCATATTATCTGTTGTTGTTTTATACTTTAAACGATTTTTTAAAACTATTGATTTTTACATAAAGCTGGTAGTTGCTTTTATCCCAGCAGCTATTTTTGGTGTTTTGTTAGGTGATTACATTGATGCTGCACTCGAAAATTTAGTAGGTGTTGCCATAGCTCTTTTTTTAGGTGGAGTTGTTTTATTATTTGTAGATAAGTGGTTTAAAGATAATAACCAAGATGACGAGAAAGACATTACTTATGTTAAAGCATTAAAAATTGGTTTATTTCAATGTTTAGCCATGTGGCCAGGTATGAGCAGAAGCGCAAGTACTATTATTGGCGGCATGACACAAAAATTAACACGTAAAAATGCAGCCGAATTTTCTTTCTTCTTAGCTGTTCCTACCATGTTTGCAGCTACTGCTATAAAATTATTGGATTTTTATAAAGAAGGCATCACTCTAAATTCTCAAGAAATAAATATTTTACTTTTTGGGAACGTTGTTGCTTTTATAGTTGCATTATTAGCTATTAAATCATTTATTGGTTTTTTAAACAAACATGGTTTTAAGGCATTTGGCTGGTATCGTATTATTGTGGGAGGTGTTTTATTAGTTCTTTACTTTTTAAATATTCCATTACAAATACTTTAATAAAATCGTAAAAGAATACATAGACGTTACTTCTTTTTTAAAGGCGAATCACGGCTATTTCAATAAATTAAATCAAGCCGCCCAACGTGTTTTTGTAACTCGTGTAACCGAATTCATTGATCAAAAGTCATTTTCCGGAAGACAAGATTTTATTGTTACTCCTGAAGTTAAAGTATTAATTGCAGCTTCTGCTGTTCAAGTAACACTGGGCCTTGATACATGGGATCTATCATATTTTAATCAGATTTTAATTTACCCTTCGGAGTACAAAAATCCACTAACGAACCGATTACATAAAGGCGAAACTAACTTAGGTGGTTTTATGTGTTTTAGTTGGGATGATTTTTTGGCTGGTAACAAAAATCCTGCTGATAAAATAAATTTAGGTTTACACGAATTTGGGCATGCACTTAGATTTAACGGAATTAAAGGGCACGAAACAGATTACTTTTTTGAAAACTATTTTCCTAAATGGGTAGCCTGCGCCTCGAAAGAATTTGTGAAGTTAAAAAACACAAATAGTAGTATTTTAAGAAAATATGGCTCGGTAAATATTAATGAGTTTTTTAGTGTTGTAGTAGAAACGTTTTTTGAAAATCCATTGGAGTTTAAAACGTATATGCCAGATTTATTTCGTCAAACTTCCATTTTATTAAACCAAACATTTAATAATAATCTATGGGAATTAAACTGCCGAGAATTATTATTAAAAGAAAATCTATTTTCATTAAAATCAAGTTTTCAATCGGTTTTTAAATATAATTTTACAACAAGCAGTTACTTAGTTGGCGTTATCGGGTTTTTAGTTGTTGCCATTTTTTCTTCACTAGGCGAGGGCTACAAATATCCGCCACCATACATCTGCTTTGGTATATCTACGTTCTTTTGGTATTTATTAGAACGTTCTTTTACTAGAATTAGTTTTCATCAAAACTCATTTACAATAAATAAAGGTTTTTTATTTTTAAAAGACTATAAAACAGAAACACTTCCTGGAGCTCAATTAATATCATTAGTTGGAAAATTGTATGATGTAAATGATGACAATGGTTATTGGCAAAAAACAATGTGCCTATTCACTGTTACGCACTATAAAGAAAATGCCTTTTACGAAGATGATATAAATTGTGAAGTAAATAAAGCCGAATTTGAAAAACTACGTGCAGAATTAAAACAAAACTACGTTCATGTTTTTATTCAGTATTAGTAAGGGATAATAGCTATACCAACAGAGAAAGGATGAATTCCTTTTGGTCCATTTTCAGTAAACACTTCGCTTATATAATAGCTGGCTGTTAAACAAATTTGCTCTACTCCTATTCGAAAATTAACGCCATAACGTAATCGATTTACGTTTTTAATATTGTACACTCTTATTCTACCATCAGCATCATCAGTCTTTTTAAAATCAGACATCACATACCCAATTTTTCCACCTAACATAATTTTAAAAGCACTCACTGTTTTTGTTCTGAATCTTAATTCAATCGGCACTTCTATACTTCTCTCATTATAACGATTAGCAATATAATCTTCTTTTTTAGGCTCTATTACTGTTGTCATGTGTTTATAAACACTATCCAACTTGTAAACAAAATTAGCGTTAGAGCTATAGTTATGCACGTAAATCCCCAAGCCATAGCCTAAACTAAAATTAGAATTACCAAAAGGTTTATCAAACATTGTAGAAAAATTAAACCCTAAACATTTCCAATCAGTTTTTATGTTTTTTGGAGTACCTAACCAACTAGTATAATTTACTTCGAATATTAAACGATCTTTGGGGTCTGCCTTGTAGTTTTTTAAATCATATTCAGAAACATCGCTTTTGCTTTTTTGCTCTTTAGTTTGAGCATACGTTTCACTAACTACAAAAAATAAAAATAATATATGTGCTATTTTTTTTAACATAAAGTATCAAAATTAGGTCTTTTTAAGAGATAAAAAAAGAAATTAAATCCAGTTTTTAATGGGCTTTTACGTAACTTTACGTTCCAAATTTTTATTATGGCTAAATCAGGTCCTATCGTGTGTTCGTTTTGCGGACGAGACAAAAAAGATGTAAAAGTATTAATTGCAGGTGTTACCGGGCATATTTGTGATCAATGTATTTCGCAAGCATTTAAAATTGTGAATGAAGAAGCCGGAGCTCAGGGCAATCAACAAGTACAACACGCTTTAAATGTTTTAAAACCACAAGCCATTAAAAAACATTTAGATGAATATATTATTGGTCAGGACGATGCTAAAAAAATAATGAGTGTTGCTGTTTACAATCATTTTAAACGTATCTCTCATGTACAAAACACCAAAGAAGAAATTGAGATTGACAAATCTAATGTTATTTTAGTTGGTGAAACAGGAACCGGAAAAACTTTATTAGCACGTACTATTGCCAAATTATTAAATGTGCCTTTTTGTATTGCTGATGCAACTGTATTAACAGAAGCTGGCTATGTTGGAGAAGACGTTGAAAATGTTTTAACTCGTTTATTGCAAGCTGCCGATTATGATGTTGCTGCAGCAGAACGCGGAATTGTTTTTATTGATGAGATAGATAAAATTGCACGTAAAAGTGATAATCCATCTATTACACGTGATGTAAGCGGAGAAGGTGTTCAACAAGCCATGCTTAAATTATTAGAAGGTTCTATTGTAAATGTGCCCCCACAAGGCGGAAGAAAACATCCGGATGCAAAAATGATTCAGGTAAACACAAAAAATATTTTATTTATTTGTGGTGGTGCTTTTGACGGTATTGATAAAAAAATTGCTCAACGCTTAAATACACAAGCCGTTGGTTATTCAGCATCTGTTGCAAAAGAAGAAATTGATAAAGCAAATTTATTGCAATACGTTTCTCCTCAGGATTTAAAATCTTTTGGTTTAATCCCTGAATTAATTGGTCGTTTACCTGTTTTAACCTACTTAAAACCTTTAGATAGAAAAGCTTTACGTGCTATTTTAACTGAGCCTAAAAATGCTTTAATAAAACAATACAAGCACTTGTTTAAAATGGAAGGTGTTAAACTTGAGTTTGAAAATGAAGTGTTAGATTTAATAGTTGACAAAGCTATCGAATTTAAATTAGGCGCTCGTGGTTTGCGTGGCATTTGCGAATCTATTATGGTAGATTTTATGTTTGATATTCCTAGTGATGAGAGCTCTCCTAAATCTTTAACAATAACATTAGACTACGCTTTAGATAAATTAAAGAGTGCAAAACTAGCGCAATTGCAAGTAGCATAATTACAAATAAAAAAGCCTTCGTAAACGAAGGCTTTTTTGTTATTTCTATTTCCCTTTTACACGAGCCAATTTTATAACCTTTATTTTATCTAAAAATATAATGATTGGGTAAGTTGGATCAAACTCAAACCATTTACTTGCAAAATTAGGTTTTGAACCTGCATGATGATGATTGTTTTGAAACAGCTCTCCCATCATCAAAAAATCTAAAATCAGCGTGTTTTTCGACTGATCGCCTTCATTAAAATTTCTATAACCATACTTGTGTCCAGCCCAGTTCACAATAGCTCCATGAATTGGTCCCATTAAAAAATGAATTGGCAGAAATAAATACATCCACCAATGAGTAGCAAAAGCAACATAAAAAGCGACATAACCCACTGCAAAAGCTATACGTGTAAACCAACTATCCGCAATCTTGTCTATCATTGGATATTCAGGGAAATTTCTGTCGAACTTTTCTTCAATTACTACTCGTTTATTTAATACATCATTATACACTCTTTTTGTGTGCATCATCATCGAAAACACTTCTTTAAAGAAGTGTGGTGTGTGCGGGTCTTTTTCTGTATCGCTATAGGCGTGATGCATTCGGTGCAATATAGCATAGGCTCTAGGGTTTAGATATGATGAGCCTTGTGTAAGCCACGAGAAAATGTAAAAAAATTTCTCCCAAAATGTATTCATACTAAACATTTTATGTGCGCCATATCGATGCAAAAAAAATGTTTGTCCAAATAACGACAAATACCAATGTAGTATTAGAAATATAATAATTATCATGCTATGCTGTTTCTCAATTTTTTTGCAAGGTCAATATTTAAAACGACAATAAAACTGCTTATGTCGAATTTTATGCTATTTAATTATTTTAAAAACAAAGGGTCCAGCAATAATTTGCTGGACCCTTTGTTTTTAAGTTTAGTTAATGCTATCCGTTTAACGCTTCTGCACCGGCAACAATTTCCAAAATCTCTGTTGTAATAGCTGTTTGACGAGCTTTGTTATAAGAAATTTTAAGGTCACGTAACATGTCTTTCGCGTTATCAGTTGCTTTATGCATTGCTGTCATACGAGCACCATGTTCTGATGCTAATGAATCTAGTAATGATTTATAGAACTGAGTTTTTAAAGAACGTGGAATTAATTCTTCAACGATAAATTCTTTATTAGGTTCAAAAATATAATCAGTTGCATTATTTGAACCATTAGATGATTGTGCCGTATCAATAGGTAAGAATTGTTCTTCTTTAACTACTTGTACAGCTGCATTTTTAAATTGATTATAAACTAATACAACCTTATCAAAATCACCTAAAGTAAATGCTGACATTACTTTTTCTGCAATTGGCGCAACATTATCATAGGTTAAATTATCAAATACTTCATTTAAATTATGAGGCAAATGTGAACCATGAATGTGATAATCTGTACGTTTAAAAGCATCTGCTATTTTTTTACCAATTGGTAAAACAGTAATTGTACAACCGTTATAGTCATTATTAATTAAGCTCCATGTTTTTTTAATAATGTTAGCATTAAATGCACCTGCTAAACCTCTATTAGATGAAATAGCAACAATTAATACGTTTTTTGTAGCAGATTTTCTAGCGTAAGCATTCTCAGAAGTATCTAAACTTGAACTTACGTTTTGTAAAATTTCTTGCAATTTCTCAGCATACGGACGCATTTGCGTAATCGCGTCTTGAGCACGTTTCAACTTAGCAGCACTCACCATTTTCATGGCACTTGTAATCTGCATCGTTGAACCTACTGAGGTAATTCTATTTCGTACTTCTTTTAAATTTGGCATCTTATTGAAATTTTAAATGATAAATTTTAAATGTCGAATTACCTTCATTTAAAATTTAGCATTTATCATTTAACATTTCTTTTAGTTATATTTTGCTACTAATTCTTTTG
>Ga0066410_1000381_pt1 | contig 12924 bp, 11 predicted proteins | sample LakWasMet14_LOW5_2_FD_59497 | JGI IMG/M metagenome (GOLD analysis project Ga0066410, IMG submission 59497) | Freshwater sediment methanotrophic microbial communities from Lake Washington under simulated oxygen tension - Sediment Metagenome 14_LOW5 | ecosystem: Environmental > Aquatic >...
TTTGGTAGATAAAAAAGAAGAAGTTAGAATTCAGATTTCACAACTAAGAGAAATCTTAAATCTTAAATCGAAAATGAGTAAACACGAAAATAAAAATACAGTAAATCAAGAAGTGGTTGAGGAAAAAGAATTCGCAACACTAAATCTTGGCCCTACACACCCTGCAACTCATGGTATTTTCCAGAACGTATTAAAAATGGATGGAGAAATTATTCATGAGGCTGAATCAACTATTGGGTATATTCATCGTGCATTCGAGAAATTAGCAGAGCGTAGACCATACGCGCAAATCACACCTATAACTGATCGTTTAAATTACTGTTCATCACCAATTAATAACATGGGTTGGTACATGACAGTTGAAAAATTATTAGGTGCAGAAATTCCAAAACGTGCACAATACCATCGTGTAATTATTATGGAATTATCGCGTATTGCTGATCATATTATCTGTAATTCAGTTATTGGTGTTGATACAGGAGCCATGACAGGTTTCTTATATATTTTCCAATGGCGTGAAAAAATTTACGAAATCTTCGAAACTATTTGCGGCGCTCGTTTAACAACAAACATTGGCCGTATCGGTGGTTTTGATAAAGAATGGAGTAAAGAAACTTGGGACAAAATCAATGACTTTTTAGAGCATTTTCCTGCTGGTTTAACAGAGTTTTCTAATCTATTAGAACGTAATAAAATATTTATGGATCGTACTATTAACTGCGGTCCTATTTCTGCTGAACGTGCATTAGAGTACAGTTTTGTTGGTCCAAATTTACGTGCAGCAGGTGTTGATTATGATGTACGTGTGATGAATCCATATTCATCTTACGAAGATTTTGAATTTACAGTTCCTGTAGGAACTCAAGGCGATACGTATGATCGTTTTATGGTTCGCCAACATGAAATGTGGCAATCATTAAGCATCATTAAACAAGCCATTAAAAAAATGCCTGAAGGCGCTATGCATGCCGATTTACCTGACTTTTATTTACCTCCTAAAGAAGAGGTGTATAACAACATGGAGGCATTAATTTATCACTTTAAAATTGTGATGGGCGAAACTGATATTCCTAAAGGAGAGGTTTATCATTGTGTTGAAGGAGGAAATGGAGAATTAGGGTATTATTTAATTAGTGATGGTGGAAGAACACCTTTCCGTTTACATTTCCGTAGACCATGTTTTATTTATTACCAAGCTTACGCTGAAATGGTAAAAGGCATCATGTTGTCTGATGCGATTTTAACGATGAGTAGTATGAATGTTATTGCAGGAGAGTTAGACGCTTAGGGAAATTATAAATGTTGAATTATAGATTTTAAATTATTAAAATGAAACTGTTTTAAGTGAGAAAAGGATAACCAAAATTTATCATTTATCATTTAAAATTTAAAATTTCGAAAATGGGATCACAAGTACACGGAGCACAAAAATTTGATCAAGCAAAAAGGGCTGATATTAAATTTAGTGAAGAAGCAATGAAAACGGCTGAATTGATTATCAGTCGCTATCCTCAAGGAAAACAAAAATCTGCGTTATTACCTATTTTACATTTGGCTCAAGCTGAGTTTGGTGGGTGGTTGAGTCCTGAAGTAATGGATTATGTAGCATCTGTTTTAAACATTAAACCAATTGAGGTTTTCGAAGTTGCTTCGTTTTATACGATGTATAATTTAAAACCAGTTGGTAAATGTGTGTTAGAGGTGTGCCAAACAAGCTCTTGTTGGTTAAATGGAGCTGAAGATATTGTAAAATACATTGAGAAAAAATTAAACATTAAAGTTGGAGAAACTACTAAAGATGGAATGTTTACTTTAAAAGTAGCAGAGTGTTTAGGCTCTTGTGGTACTGCTCCAATGATGCAATGTGGAGCTAGTTTCCACGAAAATTTAACTTACGAAAAAGTGGACTCTATTTTAGAGACCTACAAAAACGAAGGTAAATTAAGAAGTTATACAGATTTAGATTATAAAAACACACTATAGTTAATTGTCACTTTGAGCTTGTCACCTGAGCGTAGTCGAAGGAGAGAAGTGAAAAAATAAAATTAAAATGGGAAAGAAATTATTAATACACAACGATAAAGTACCAAACATCCATACGTTAGAAGTTTATCGTGCACATGGTGGTTATGCTTCTGTAGAGAAAGCATTAAAAACAATGACGCCAGACCAAGTTACTGAAGAAGTAAAAAAATCAGGTTTGCGTGGTCGTGGTGGTGCTGGTTTCCCTACAGGAATGAAATGGAGTTTCTTAGCGAAACCGGAAGGCGTTCCTCGTTACTTAGTTTGTAACGCAGATGAGTCAGAGCCAGGAACATTTAAAGATAGATACTTGATGGAAAAAATCCCTCATGCGTTAATTGAAGGGATGATTACTGCTTCTTATGCCTTAGGTGCTCGTCAATCATACATCTACATTCGTGGTGAGTATTTTTATGTGTCTCGTATTTTAGAACAAGCAATACGCGAAGCGTATGCTGCAGGTTGGTTAGGTAAAAACATTTTAGGTACAGATTACTCTTTGGATTTATCAGTTCAAGTGGGTGGTGGAGCATATATTTGTGGTGAAGAAACAGCATTACTTGAATCATTAGAAGGTAAACGTGGTAACCCGCGTATTAAACCTCCGTTCCCGGCTGTTGCTGGTTTATGGGGTTGTCCAACGGTAGTTAACAACGTTGAAACCATTGCAGCTGTTTGCCCAATTGTAAATATGGGTGGTGAAGAGTATGCGAAAATTGGTGTTGGAAAATCTACAGGTACTAAATTAATTTCGGCTTCTGGTCATATTAATAAACCTGGTGTTTACGAAATTGAATTAGGTGTTCCTGTTGAAGAGTTTATTTATTCTGATGAGTATTGCGGCGGTATCCGCAATGGTAAAAAATTAAAAGCTGTTGTAGCCGGTGGGTCATCAGTTCCAATTTTACCAACGGAGTTAATTTTAAAAACAGCAAAAGGCGAACCTCGTTTAATGACTTACGAAAGTTTATCGGATGGTGGTTTTGCAACTGGTACCATGTTAGGTTCTGGTGGATTTATTGTAATGGATGAAGATACTAGCATCGTTAAAAATTTATTCACTTTCTCTCGTTTCTATCATCACGAGTCTTGCGGACAATGTTCTCCATGCCGTGAAGGAACGGGTTGGATTGAAAAAATATTAAAAAAATTCATTGATGGAACTGCGAATGAAAGTGATGTTGATTTGTTGTGGGACATTCAAAGTAAAATTGAAGGTAAAACAATTTGCCCATTAGGTGAAGCAGCAGCATGGCCTGTGGCAGCAGCACTTCGTCACTTCAAACATGAGTTCATTGAAATTGCTCGCAATAAAAAATTCACAGATATTTCTCATTATGATAGATTAAATAAACTAGTTAGAATATAAGTGAGATTTCTTGTTTACATATTTTTATTTTTTCTTTCATTAGAAATTTCTGTTGCTCAGGAAGAGGGCAAAAAAGAAATTTTTAAAAAAGTTGATATAATGCCTGAATATCCAGGAGGATTGAATGAAATGACAAATTTCATTCAAAAAAACATTGTCTTTCCTGTAATATGTAATTATAATCATTTGGGTGGGAAAGTGTTTTTAAGATTTGTGATTGATGAAAAGGGTAAAATAGAAAATATAGTTGTTATTATTAGTTCTGGTTTTAAAGAAATGGATGATGAAGCTATAAGAGTTGTAAAGTCAATGCCGAATTGGGAACCTGGAAAAATTAAAGGAGAAAGCGTTGGCTCATATTACAATCTTCCTGTAAACTTTGCTTTAAATGCTCCCTTTTTCATGTATAATATTTTTAATTCTAATAAAAATTATCAGTCCATTATAGAGCCATTAAGAGATGGTAATACAATAAAGGTCGCTAAGATTCTTGAGTCAGATGTTAGTAAAGACAAAAATATTGATATTTGCTATAATTTAGGCGTAGCTTATTTTCACTCTAACAAAAAAGAACAGGCATGTGAAAAATTTAAAAAAGTGTTAGAGTTATCTACGGAAAACACTTCACTGAATAATTCAATCTTAAGTAATTGTAAGACATTTTTAGATAAATATTGTACAAATTAAATTAGTAAATGAAAGTAACAATAGACGGAATAGAAATTGATGTACCTAAGGGTACCACAATTCTTCAAGCAGCACGAATGATTGGTCCGGAGGTAGCTCCGCCAACAATGTGCTATTATTCTAAATTAAAAACCAGTGGTGGTTACTGCCGTACTTGTATCGTAAAAGTTACACAAGGTAGTGCTGCTAACCCTACACCAATGCCAAAGCCTGTTGCGGCTTGTCGTACAGAGGTAATGGACGGAATGGTTGTGGAAAATACAATTAATAAAGATGTATTGGAAGCACGTAAAGGAGTAGTTGAATTTTTGTTAATGAACCATCCTTTAGATTGCCCAGTGTGCGATCAAGCAGGTGAGTGTCATTTACAAGATTTAAGTTACGAGCACGGTTCAGCTAAAACGCGTTACGAATTTCCTAAACGTGAGTACGAAAGAATAGATATTGGTAAGTATGTGCAATTACACATGAACCGTTGTATCTTATGTTACCGTTGTGTAAAAACCTGTGATCAATTAACTGATAATCGTGTTCATGGTGTTGTTCATCGTGGTGATGCAGCTGAGATTTCAACTTATATTGAAAACGCAGTTGAAAATGATTTTTCTGGTAACGTAATTGATGTTTGTCCTGTAGGAGCTTTAACAGATAAAACATTCCGTTTTAAATCGCGTGTTTGGTTTACAAAACCAGTTGATGCAAGTTGCGATTGTAAAAAATGTTCAGGTAAAGTTCGTTTATGGTATAAAGGCGAAGAGATTTTACGTGTAACTGCTCGTAAAGATCAGTGGGGTGAAGTAGAGGAATTTATCTGTAATGAATGTCGTTTCGAGAAAAAGAAAACATCTGATTGGAAAATTGAAGGTCCAACGAAAGTTGACAGACACTCTGTGATTTCTCAAAACCATTACAATCACTTAAATGAATTAAAAGTACAAGTGTTAAAACAACAAAAAGCACTTGGATTCATGGATATTAATAAGAGACCATAATTATGACAGGATTAATTATATATAAAGCAATTATGTGTGTGGCAGTATTTGCAGTGTCGTTAGGCGTTGCAGCATACTCTACATGGTGGGAGCGTAAATTCGCAGCTTTTCTTCAAGACCGTAAAGGCCCTAGTCGTGCTGGTAAATGGGGTTTATTACAGCCGTTAGCAGATGGTGGTAAAATGTTTATGAAGGAAGAGATTATTCCTAATGTATCAAATCGTGCCCTATTTATTTTAGGTCCGAGTTTGTTTATGATTACATCTTTAATGACTGGTTCTGTTATTCCTTGGGGTAAACCGGTTGTAATTAATGGACAATCTTATGCCTTACAAATTACTGATATTAACATTGGTGTTATTTATGTATTAGGTGTTGCTTCGGTTGGTGTGTATGGAATTATGATTGGTGGTTGGGCATCGAATAATAAATATGGTTTATTGGGAGCTATACGTGCATCATCGCAAATGATTAGTTATGAAATTGCCATGGGTATTGCTTTAATTGCATTAATCATTACAGCTGGTGGTTCATTGAGTTTAAAAGATATTATTGAAAGTCAAGATGCAGGATATTGTAATTTTGTTTACCAACCATTAGGCTTTTTAATTTTCTTTATTTGTGCATTAGCAGAAACAAATCGTGCACCGTTTGATTTAGCAGAGTGTGAAACTGAGTTAGTTGGTGGTTATCATACAGAGTATTCGTCAATGAAACTAGGTTTATTTTTATTTGCTGAGTACATCAATATGTTTATTTCTTCGGCAATTATGGCAGGCTTTTATTTTGGCGGTTATAATTTCCCGTTTGCAACTGAAGTATATGCAGCATTAGGATTACAAGAAGGTTCATGGATGATTTCTTTAATTGGTTTTGGTGTTTACTTCGCTAAGATTGTTGGATTCATTTGTTTATTCATGTGGGTTCGTTGGACATTACCACGTTTCCGTTACGATCAATTAATGAACTTAGGATGGAAAACCTTATTACCGCTTTCATTATTAAACTTAGCTTTAACAATAGTAGTAGAATATTTCAGAGGAACTATTCATTTTTAAAAAATACTGAACATGCAACTTACAAATAGAAAAGTAGTCGTATCAAATAAAGAGCAAAGCTTAGCAGAGCGTTTGTATTTGCCTGCTATTGCTAAAGGCATGATGATAACAGCGAGCCATTTATTTAAAAAGGCTCCAACTATCATGTATCCTGAGCAAAAACGTCCTATTGCACCGGTTTATCGTGGACAACATGTTTTAAAACGCGACGAAAATGGAGCAGAGCGTTGCACGGCTTGTGGTATGTGCGCTGTGGCTTGTCCGGCAGAAGCAATTACTATGGAAAGTGCTGAGCGTAAAAAAGGCGAAGAGAACTTATACCGCGAAGAAAAATATGCAAAAACATATGAAATTAATATGTTACGTTGTATTTTTTGCGGTTTATGTGAAGAGGCTTGCCCTAAAGAAGCAATTTTCTTAACAGATAGATTAGTAGATGCAGAGTTTGAGAGAAACGACTTCGTTTATGGAAAAGATAAATTAGTTGAGAAGATGGATAAACGTATTGATGTTACTAAACGTCAAACACCTGAAGTTTTAGCTTTCAAAAAAATTCAAGGATTAAAGCATAACGAATTATATAACGGACCAAAATTAAATAAAGGGCATCACTAAATTGACAATTACATGATTTACAATTGACAATTTTTCTCAATCGTAAATCGTAAATTATAAAATCGTAAATAGAAAATATGTTAGGATATACAATTACACAATGGCTTTTCGGAATACTATCATTCTTAGCAATTATGTTTGCTTTAATGGTTGTATTTACTCGTAATCCGGTTAACTCGGTATTATATTTAGTATTAACTTTTTTCTGTATAGCAGGGCATTATTTATTATTGAACGCTCAATTTTTAGCAGTAGTTCATATTGTAGTATACGCCGGTGCCATCATGGTTTTATTCTTATTCATTATCATGTTAATGAATTTGAATGCCGATACCGAGCCGCGTAAACACATTATGTCGCGTGTTATAGCCGGTGTTATTGGAGGGATGTTGTTATTTGTAATGGTTGGTTCATTAAAAGGAGCAGAGCAATTACAGTTATCTCATGCTGGCCCATCACAAATTGGTTTGGTTAAAAATTTGGGTAAAGTATTGTTCAGCGAGTTTTTATTTCCATTCGAAATCGCATCAGTGTTATTATTAGCGGCTCTTGTTGGCGCTATTATGATTGGTAAAAAAGACACAAATATTAACGTAAAAGAAACTAATAACTAATACTACTATGTTAAACGGAATTCCTATTAATTTTTACATCATGCTAAGCGCTGTGTTATTTATCATTGGCGTGGTTGGTGTTATGGCTCGCAGAAACGCGATTATTATTTTTATGTGTGTTGAGTTAATGCTTAATGCAGTTAATTTGTTATTGGTAGCTTTTTCTACATTACACCAAGATGCAAACGGACAAGTATTTGTGTTTTTTATTATGGCAGTTGCTGCCGCTGAGGTAGCAGTTGGTTTAGCTATCTTATCGATGGTGTACCGTAATTTCAAAACAATTGACATTGATTTATTAAGCAGATTAAAGAATTAGTATATGATTAAATTAGTTGCCCTCATCCCCTTATTCCCTTTATTAGGTTTTTTAATAAATGGGTTCTTTGGTAAAAAAATCAGCAAAGGTTTATCCGGTGCTATTGCCAGTGTATCAGTATTAGCATCTTTTGTAGTTGCTTTACTTATCTTTTTCGAACTAGAACATTCAGCTGTAAAAACACATGTTGTTACTGTGTTTTCATGGATTAATTCGGATACCTTAAAAATCCCGTTCGAGTTTTTAGTTGATCCTTTATCCTCATTGTTCTTGTTAATTATTACAGGAATTGGTTTCTTAATTCATATTTATTCAATGGGTTATATGCACGATGATGAAGGGTTTGCTCGTTTCTTCACTTACCTAAATTTATTCGTGTTCTTCATGTTATTATTAGTATTAGGTAATAACTACTTAATTATGTTTGTGGGTTGGGAAGGTGTAGGTTTATGCTCTTATTTATTAATCGGTTTCTGGTTTAAAAATACTGAGTACAATAACGCAGCTAAAAAAGCCTTCATCATGAATCGTGTTGGTGATTTAGGTTTCTTGTTAGGTATCATGTTAATTTTTGTAACGTTTGGTAGCATTACTTACGGAGATGTTTTTTCAATTGCATCTAGTGGAAATGAAGCTACTGTTACAGCAATTGCTTTATTGTTATTTATTGGTGCCATGGGTAAATCAGCACAGTTACCTTTATATACTTGGTTACCAGATGCAATGGCGGGTCCAACTCCAGTGTCAGCGTTAATCCACGCTGCAACAATGGTTACTGCGGGTATTTATATGATTGTTCGTTCAAATGTATTCTATTCAATGTCGGAGGTTGCGTCAGAAACTGTTGCGGTAGTTGGTGTAGCAACAGCATTATTTGCAGCAACAATAGGTTTATTTCAAAACGACATTAAAAAAGTATTAGCCTACTCAACAGTGTCTCAATTAGGTTTAATGTTCTTAGGTTTAGGTGTTGGTGCTTACAGTTCTTCAGTATTCCACGTAACAACTCACGCATTTTTCAAAGCCTTATTATTCTTAGGAGCAGGTTCTGTTATTCATGCTATGGGCGGCGAACAAGATATGCGTAAAATGGGTGGTTTGTGGAAACACTTACCAATTACAGGTAAAACAATGGCTTTAGGAACTTTAGCTATTAGTGGGTTTCCTTTCTTATCAGGTTTCTTTTCAAAAGATGAAATTTTAGCACATACGTATGAGCATAGTCCGGTATTATGGTTCTTTGGTATGGTTACATCTATGTTAACTGCATTTTATATGTTCCGTTTATTCTTCCTAACATTCTTTGGTAAGTTCAGAGGAACTCATGAACAAGAGCATCATTTACATGAATCGCCAGGAAGCATGACTATGCCGTTAATTGTGTTGGCTATATTATCAGTTGCAGGTGGTTTGTTAGGTTTACCTGAATTTTGGCACCAAACTAACTGGATTAGCGAACACTTAAGCCCAATTATTATGCATAAGAGTCCAAGTACCTTGCCGCATGATACAGAGTGGATGTTAATGGGTATTGCAACTTTTTCTGCACTTACTATTATTTACATTGCTTATGTAATATACATGCAACGTAACATTCGTCCGTTACCAGAAGGCGCAAAAATGCCATTTATACAAAGAGTTATTTACAATAAATATTATGTTGATGAATTATACAATGCTATCATTCGCAAACCGTTAGATGCTATTTCAGGAATCTTACACAAGTATGTTGATGAGCAAATTATTGATGGTATTGTAAATGGAGTAGGAACCACAGTGAATGGAATTAGCTCTGTAGTTCGTAAAGCACAAACAGGTCATATTGGAGTTTATATCTTTAGTATGGTAATTGGCATTGTGTTGATTTTATTTTTCACATTCATTAAATAATTAAGTAGTAAAAATTGTAAATAAAGAAATATGTTAGTAGGATTATTAATCGTTGTTCCCTTAATTGCCAGCTTACTGGTATTCTTTACTAAAGGAAACACAAGTCGTACCGCAGCTTTAGGCTTGTCTATTGTAGAATTTGCCTTATCGTTAGCAGTATTTTTTCAATATAAGCACAATCCCGATGCGCAAGATTTAATTTTAAATTGTCCTTGGGTTGAATCGTTAGGAATTCATTTTGCGGTTAGTATTGATGCTTTATCAATGTTAATGGTGTTGTTAACTACGTTTTTAGTGCCATTAATTATTTTATCGTCGTTTAAAAACGAATACGAAAAACCTAATTCATTTTATGGCTTAATTTTATTAATGCAAATGGCATTAGTAGGTGTGTTTACCGCTAACGATGGTTTCTTGTTTTATGTGTTTTGGGAGTTAGCACTTATTCCTATTTACTTTATTTGTTTATTGTGGGGTGGAGAAAACAGAGGTTGGATTACTTTCAAATTTTTTGTTTACACGTTGTTTGGATCATTATTCATGTTGATTGGTTTAATTTATCTATACAACCATACAGGTTTCGAAACAGGCATTAAATCGTGGGCTGTAGCCGATTTATATACTGCAGGTAAATCATTAAGTTTAAACCAACAGTCATTTGTTTTCTGGAGCATCTTTTTAGCATTTGCTATTAAAATGCCTATTTTCCCTTTACACACTTGGCAACCAAACACCTATGTAAACGCTCCAACTCAAGGTACCATGTTACTATCAGGTATCATGTTAAAGATGGGTACTTTTGGTTTAATTAAATGGTTATTACCGGTTGCTCCTTTAGCTTTAGAAAAATGGGGAGGTGTAGCAATTGGTTTATCAGTATTTGGTATTATCTATGCTTCTTGTATAGCAATCGTGCAAAAAGATTACAAACGTTTAATTGCTTACTCATCAATTGCTCACGTTGGTTTAATTTCTGCCGGAATTTTATCAGCTAATCAACAAGGTATACAAGGTGGTGTGATGCAAATGTTAGGACATGGTGTTAACGTAGTAGGTTTGTTTTTAATTGCAGACATATTACTTCGTCATACAGGCACACGTGAGTTAGATAAATTAGGAGGAATCAGAAACATGAATGGTAATTTTGCAGTGATGTTTTTAATTATCATGATGGGTTCAGTAGCGTTACCATTAACTAACGGTTTCGTTGGTGAGTTTTTATTAATTAATGGTATTTATCAATTTGGTCCATGGGTAGCAGCTATTGCAGGTTTATCGGTTATTTTAGGCGCAGTTTATATGTTACGCAGTTATCAGGCAATTATGCTTGGCGAGAAAAAAGATTCTGCTGTTGCATTCGGGCCGTTAGCGTCTTCAGATAAAGCGGTATTATATATTATCTGTTTTGCAGTTATTGCATTTGGTGTTTATCCAAAACCATTAAACGACTTAGCAGAAGAAGGAACAAAAGTAATATTAACGTATATAAAATAATTAGCGAATTTTGAATTGGAGAATATTATAAGTCACCAATTCGTTAGTTCAATAAAGCACAAATAGAATATGAAAGGACTTTTAATTATCAGCGGATTAGGAATTTTAGCCATGTTGGCCGAGATTTTTAAATTCAAAAAAGTATTATACCCAATAGTTTTATTAGGGGTGTTAGGTGCCTATGCCGCTAATTTTACCGAATGGAATAATAACCTAAACATTCCTATGTTTAGTAACATGATTCGTTTTGATAATGTTGCTTTAGCATTTAGTGGTGTAATTTTAGTAACCGCTTTTTTCTGGTTTATTTTAGCGAACGATTATTTCGAACAAGATCATATTACGGATCATTTTGCTTTAGTATTGTTTGCTATAGTGGGTGCCTTGATGCTTACTTCTTTTAGTAATATGACAACATTGTTTTTAGGTGTTGAGATTTTATCTATTCCTATGTATGTGTTAGCGGCTAGTCGTAAACGTGATTTAGCATCTAACGAAGCTGGTTTTAAATACCTGATTATGGGTTCATTTGCATCTGGTTTCTTATTATTTGGTATTGCTTTAGTTTATGGTGCTAGTGGTAGTTTCGATTTAATGGCTATTCGCACATATATTTCTCAATCTCATGGAGATTTACCGGTATTCTTTTATGCAGGTGTTATTATGATTTTAGTTGCAATGTGTTTTAAAGTAAGTGCTGCTCCTTTCCATTTTTGGGCACCAGATGTTTACGAAGGTGCGCCAACTGTAATTACTGCTTTAATGAGTACTATTGTTAAAACAGCTGCATTTGCTGCGTTTATGCATTTATTCTTAGTAGTGTTTGGTAAAGTGAGCGATGTATGGTCAATGGTATTAGCGGTAGTAATCGCTTTATCGTTAGTGATATCTAATATAACAGCAGCAACACAAGAAAGCGTTAAACGTATGTTGGCATACTCAAGTATTAGTCACGCTGCGTTTATGTTAATGGCTATTTTAGCTAATAACAGAGGCTTTGGTAGTGTTAATGCAATTTTATTTTATTCTTTAGCGTATTCAATTGGTTCTATTTCTGCATTTACTGTAGTTTATGCAGTTTCTAAAAACAATGATGATGTAAGCATTAAAGCTTTTAATGGTTTAGGTAAACGTAATCCATTAGTAGCAGCTTGTATGGTTGTTGCTATGTTGTCATTAGCTGGTATTCCGGTTACTGCAGGTTTCTTTGCGAAGTATTTTGTATTTACTACCATGATAGGTACTCCTTATAAATGGTTAATTGTATTAGCTATTTTAACATCGGCAGTAGGTGTTTATTACTACTTTAAAGTGATCATTGCCATGTATTTTAAACAAGCCGATAATGAAGAGCCTGTTCAAATTGAAACATCACACATTGTACTTTTAGTATTAACAACATTATTTACTTTAGCTTTAGGTATTGTTCCTAACTATGTAATTGAAATTTTTTCTTAATTTCGGGTGCTGTTATTTTATAATCCGATAACAGTAGTTATCGGATTTTTTTATGCCCTCAACTTTTTAAATTATATACTATGCTAATAAAAGACCATAAATCTATTTTAATTCCGGTTGATTTTTCAAAACAATCATTACTTGCTATACAACAAACGTATAATTTGGCTCGTTTCACGCATTCTAAATTAGTTTTAATGCATGCCGACCCTAACACAAGTTCTGATCATCAAAAAGAACTAGAGCAATTAGCAGAAGACGTAAAAAAAGAATCTGGTTTAGAGGTTGAGTTTTTTAACCAAAAAGGTGATGTGTATGAATTAACTGATAAAAAAGCGGAAGAGCTTGATAGCTCTTTAATTGTTGTAGGATTAGATACACAAGTTCGTTTTAGAAGTTTTTTTGG
>Ga0066410_1000386_pt1 | contig 12742 bp, 13 predicted proteins | sample LakWasMet14_LOW5_2_FD_59497 | JGI IMG/M metagenome (GOLD analysis project Ga0066410, IMG submission 59497) | Freshwater sediment methanotrophic microbial communities from Lake Washington under simulated oxygen tension - Sediment Metagenome 14_LOW5 | ecosystem: Environmental > Aquatic >...
GAACTATTATTAAAGGAAACGATTTACAAATTTCGGAATACAAAGACATTATTTTTTTAATGATAGATAAAAGTCGACTAAATGAACTTAAACAATTAGTTGTTGGTTACGATGAGGACGTGAAAATGATTGTGATGGAAGCTGCAGAAGTACTCGGTAAGAATCAAAATTAATATTTATAGATTTATTAAATCAAAATACTATATGAAAATTGGTCTTACATCTAAAGAAGTTGAACAACGCTTAGCTATAAATGGTTATAACGAACTGCCCAATTCAAAATCTAAAAATATATGGAAGATTGCCATTGAGGTTGTAAAAGAGCCCATGTTTTTATTATTGATTAGTTGTGGGCTATTATACATTTTAATTGGAGATTTAAAAGAAGGTGTAATTCTATTATCAACTATTTTTATCATTATCGGTATTACGTTTTTTCAATATCGCAAAACCGAAAGAGCTCTTGATGCCTTAAAAAAGCTGTCATCTCCACGAGTTATGGTATTAAGAGACGGGATAGAAATGAGAGTGCCAGGAAGAGAAATAGTTAAGGATGATGTTATTTTAATAAATGAAGGCGATAGAATCCCTGCTGATGCAATACTTTTTGAAAGCACTAATCTTTTAATTGATGAATCGTTGATAACCGGTGAGTCAATGCCTGTGTCAAAAGACTCTACTGATGACCATTCGATATTGTATAGTGGAACTTTAGTAGTTCATGGTAAAGGCAAAGTTGTTGTTACATCTACTGGTATTCATGCGCAATTAGGCAAAATTGCTGTTTCTATTGATAATATTAAAGAAGAGGAACAAACAAGATTGCAAAACGAAATGAAGGGTTTTGTAAGAAACCTTGCCTTAATAGGTGGGATTGTAAGTCTGAGTGTTGTATTTGCATTTTATTTTACTCGTGGTAATTTTTTACAATCTCTTTTAAATGGATTATCTGCATCTATGGCTATTTTACCAGAAGAGTTTCCAGTTGTATTAACTGTGTTCATGGCTTTGGGAGCTTGGCGTTTATCTAAAAGAAATGTATTGGCTAGAAAACCATCTGCGATAGAAACGTTAGGTTCGGCAACAGTTTTATGCAGTGATAAAACAGGTACGATAACACAAAACAAAATGGAAGTTGTTGCTTTGTATGATGGCATTGATTTAATTAATAAATCAGATTTTTCAAACGATAAATCAACTCTTATAAATTTAGTAAATGTATTAAAACAAGCTACACCTAATGATTCTATAGACCCAATGGAAAAGGCAATTTGTCAATTAGATTTAGGTGTAAGTGATTTTTCTAATTACAAGTTAGTAAAAGAATACCCCCTTAGTAAAGCTTTATTAGCTATGACAAGGGTTTTAAAAAACGAATCAATTCCAAGTTTATTTGTATCAACAAAAGGAGCTCCTGAAACAATTTTTAAATTATGTAAACTAAGTGATGAAGCCATCAATAAACATCAGCTTGTTTTAAATCAAATGGCCCAAAAAGGATATCGTGTATTAGGAGTTGCTTCAGCACAAATTTCCGACAACATGTTGCCAGACACTCAAACTGAGTTTGTATTTGAATTTAAAGGTCTTGTTGCGTTAGAAGATCCCATTCGTAATGAAGTTCCAACCGCTATAAAAGAGTGTATAGGCGCAGGCATTAAGGTTATAATGATTACAGGAGATTACCCTGCAACAGCAAATAGCATTGCATCTCAAGCAGGTTTAGCAATAGATAACATCATGACCGGAGATGGTTTAAAACAAATAAAGGACGAAGACTTAAAAGAGAAAATTAAACACGTTACAGTTTTTGCAAGAGTTGTACCTGAGCAAAAGTTAAAAATTGTTGAGGCCTTAAAAGCAAATGGTGAAATAGTAGCAATGACAGGTGATGGAGTTAATGATGCTCCTGCTCTAAAAGCTGCTCATATTGGTGTGGCAATGGGAAACAAAGGTACTGATGTGGCCAGAGAAGCATCATCTTTAGTTTTATTAGATGATAATTTTGCTTCAATAGTTGCTGCTATTCGATTAGGAAGAAGAATATTTGACAATCTGCAAAAAGCAATGTCTTACATTATCGCTATTCATATTCCTATTATTGGCTTAACACTTATTCCTTCATTTAATAATACTATACCTTTGTTTTTATATCCCTTACATATTGTATTTATGGAATTAATTATTGACCCAATTTGCTCAGTAGCGTTTGAATCGGAACAAGAAGAAAAAGACATCATGACTAGAAAACCCAGAAAAGCAACTTCTAAATTTTTTGGTTTAAATTTAGTGCTGTTTAGTATTTTCCAGGGTATTTTACTATTGGCAATGGTGCTAGGAGTATATTATTTATCCATTAAAGAAGGACATACAGAAGGAGAAGTAAGAGCAATTACGTTTTCTACTTTAATAATAGGCAATGTGTTTTTAATTCTAACCAACTTATCTTATACTCGAAATTTCTTTTATGTTTTTATAGAAAAAAACATGTCGGCAATTTTAATTTTATTTGCAGCATTAATACTGCTATTGTTAGTGATTTCTTTGCCTACTTTACAGCATGTTTTTAATTTTGAGTTTCCGGGTTATCAACATTTTATGGTTGCTATTGTTGCGGCTACAATTATGCTATCTATATTGGAAGTTATAAAAGTATTTAAAAAGAAAGGTATCGTTAACAGATAAGTTTATTTGTTGTGTTGTTCATTTTCGAACCAACCCAAAGTGCCTCCATCTAAAAAACAAATAACATTTGAAAATCTATTTTTTAAATAATTAGAGGCTCTTTCCGAACGCCCACCACCTTTAGCACAAACTGTAATAATTATTTTATTTAATGGTGGTGTGAAATTACCAGACTCTATAGTTTCTATTGGTATATTAATTGCCGACGGAATATGTTTCTCTAGGTATTCCTTTTCAGATCTCACATCAACAATCATTGTGTTTTTATTCGAAGAGATAGCCTGGTTAAATTCTATAATAGAAACTGATGTTTTCATAATAACTAATCTGTATAAATTATTCCTTATTTAAGTTAGAACTCCTAATCATCATTCTGTTTTGTATAATTATTGAAGAAAAGATAGTTAGTATCCCAATTACAATTACAGAAGCATTAATTCCGAAAGCATCTGCAATTAGCCCCGTAAGAACAGCACCAATAGCGTATCCTAAATCTCGCCATAGTCGAAATATTCCTAAACTCTTTGCTCGATCATGAGGGTGAGTGTTTTCGGCTACTGTTGCTAAAAAAGTTGGATATACCATTGCTGTTCCCCAACCTAATACAGTAGCTAAAATTATATAATGTGTAAAACTTGTGGCAAACACAAAAAACAACAACGCAATTCCTTGCAGCAACATACCCCAAAACAACATTCCTTTTTTACTATAATGATCTGCCATTTTTCCTGTAAAAAGTTGGCCAAATCCCCACACAGCAGGATATGTAGCAGTAATGATGCCTATTTGAGAAATTATAAAATGTTTTTCCGCTAATAGTATTGGAAATAAACCCCATGCCATGCCATCGTTTAAATTATTTATTAATCCGGCTTGTGTAACACTTCCCAAGTTTTTATCAAACAGTGTTGTGTCCCAAAAAATGTTTTTTAGTAAAGGAATATTATTAGCGCCTGCTTCTTTTGCAACATGGTGTTTAGTGTCTTTTATAAAAAACAATGATGTTAAAAGTCCCAAAACAGATAAAACTATACCTATGTAAAACGGGTAAGGTCTTAAACCATACTCACTAGCAACTATACCTGTTGTAAAAGCAACAAGAGCAACAGACAGATAGCCGGCAAATTCATTAAGACCCATTGCTAAGCCTCTGTTTTTTTCGCCTACCAAATCAATTTTCATTACTACAGTACTCGACCACGCTAAGCCTTGATTAATACCTAATAATATATTTGCTACAATAATCCAACTCCAACTATTTGCCATCATTAAGATAAATGGAACCGGTATGCCAATTAACCATCCAATAATTAAAAGATTTTTTCGCCCTAGTTTGTTAGCTAATGAACCAGTAAAATAATTAGTAATAGCTTTTACAATACCAAATACAATAATAAAAGAAAGTATAGCAGATTTAGCGGCTATATGAAATTCAGCTTCGGCTATTCGAGGTAAAATAGATCGTTCGAGCCCAACCATGCCGCCAACAAAAGCATTAACTATAATTAGTAATACAAACTGATTAATGTTTTCTTTTAAGCCTAATTTTACTTCTGTAGTCATACAAACCAAAGCTAGTAAAAATATAAAGTAAGAATGGTAACTTTTGTAACTTTTAGAAGTTTCTACTTTTATTTAGAATAATAATTAGCTTTTATTATTAACACTTATCACAATGGATTATTAATTTACCAAATAGAAACCGACAGAAACATTAAAAGAGAAAAGTAAATCAAGAATTTATTTTTGGGTTGGTAACCGAAGAGGTAAATAAAACTACAACTCAGTGAGAAAATCATAAATTGACGTATACTTATGATTAACTAAACGCGATATGCTGGATCCATCAATCGTTTTTCCAAAATAACCTTCGCTATACTTTAAATCATGATTAAAAGAACCATAGTAATCTTTTTTTGAAGGGTGTTCAGAAGAACAAACATTGTATACACCAAAATCAATTTTATTTGAAATTGAAGAGTAAATAATATCTGACACATCTCGTATGTGAACTAAATTAACGGGAGCATTAGCTTCTTTAACTTCCAAGCCTTTGTGAAAGCCTTTTGGATGTCTTTGTTTATCAATCAATCCCGCTAATCTGAAAATGTAATAATGCTTGATGTGATGTTTAATGTAAGATTCTGTTTGGTAAATGATAAAGTTAAGTTCTAGCTCCTCACTTTCTTCTGTATGAATTTTTCCATTATTTGAGTAAACAGAAATGCTGCTTGTGAAAACGAGTTGCTTAAATGAATGTAAGGTGTTGCAAATGTTACTTAACACATCTGTATAGGAAATTACTTTGCATTTGCTTGGTGCTAAAGCAAAAATTAACATGTCAATGTTAAGTAAAGAGAATTGTTCATAGTGTTCAATAACATTGCTGTCAAACATAATAGGGCTGTAACCCATATGTTGTAATTGCAATAATTTACTTTCTGTTGTTGTAGTAATTGTTACTGTGTAGTCGTTATTGTCGAATTTCTCAGCCAATGACAATCCTAATAAACCACTTCCAACAATTAAAACAGATTTCATAATACGATTTTGTTCAGGCTTCATGATGTTTGTTTAGTTTCATATTCAACCAAACTACCGAAAGCCCCAAAACACCGACAGTAATTGCAGCTGCAAGTATATCAACTAACATAACTAATATATCATTGTAAAAATTACTTGAACCGTACCAATACGTATCAGTCATAACAGCTACCAAAACACCAATTGCCGAAGCTCTTAAAAATCCTTGCAACAGATTTTGGATTTTATTAAGAACCACAAGTATATAGGTGATGAGTATAGCGTATGCTAAACAAGAAATGTAGAGAAATAATACGCTAAATTCTTCTTCGCTCTTTTTAAAACCTTCGATATTGGTTGTGTGAGTGTTTGTGTACTCTCCTAATAATAAATCAAAAACAAACCAGCCAAATGCAAGGTATACAATGCTTCCGAGAATAGAAATTATGATGGCTTTTTTAGTATTCATTTTAATCTAAAAGTAAATATAAAAAAGAGACTAATATAAAATTTCGAGAAACTATTGTTAGTGGATTATTTTTCAGTAGCATATATCGAGAGAATTGCAGGTAGTAATTTTTCCTCAGGTATAAAAGGTATTAAATACGTTCTTTCAGTTAAATTTTCTTTTATGTTTTTTATTATAGACGTTTCATTTGAAGCTCGTTTTTTTAATAAAGGATCTTTAATTCCCTTAACTACCGATAAACATTGATTGATAACCCAGCCGTAAGGTGTAATTCCAGCCCTTTTGAGATCATTTTGTAAAGCTTCTGCTTCTCTCATTGGTGTTGTTTCGGGCAACGAAACTAAAAGAATTTTAGCGAACTTACTATTCTGTAAAGCCATGTAAGGTGTTGTAATTCTATCAGGACTTATGCTTGTTGTTTTCAAAATTTCTTTATGGTACTTGCCGGTTGTATCGAGTAAAAGAAGTGTATGTCCGGTTGGAGCAGTATCCATTACTACAAATTGGCGCTTTGCTTTATTAATTGCTTTAGAGAAAGCATTAAACACAGCAACTTCTTCGTTGCATGGCAATCTTAAATCTTCTGCCAATAATTTTTTAGCTTCTTCATTTAGGTTTTTGCTCTTCTGTTCAAAAATTTTATCGGTATAAATTTTTGTTTCTGCTTTCGGATCAATCCGTTCTACTGTTAAATTTTCAGGTATTGTAGCTAATTGATTTATAAAATCTTTTACATGTGCCGCAGGGTCTGTGGTTGTTAAGAGAACGTTATGACCTCTTTTAGCCAACATAACGGCAACAGAAGCTGCAATAATTGTTTTACCAACACCACCCTTACCCATAGTCATAATCAAACCGCTGTTTCCTTCACGTTCAAATGAATCAACTAGCTCATGTAAATTACTTAAAGAAACAATAGCCTCTGTATTAATTGATAGTTCTCGGCTAATTATTGCATTTTGTAAATCTTTATTAAACAAGGAGCGCAGTTTTTCTAAGCCCAAAACATTATACGGTAACAGAGGGTATTCCGATTTCTCTAGTTTTTTAAGAGCTTCCGGCATTGCAACCATTTCCTTTTTTGCAATTTGCTCAATTTTTATTCCGAGCTCATCGGTTTTGTCAATGGCATCATAAGCCCCATTAATCAATAACTTTTGATTCGCTAATCCTAATGCACTTAATTCAGAACTGGTTCTTGCTGCTTCTTTTAATGTTGAAGTTTCTGGACGTGATACAAGAAATATAGTCGTTTGGTTTTCGTCTCTTAAACTATTCATTACTTTTTTGTATCGATCCTTACTGCTTTTAAGTGCAGTTGATGGGCCAATACAAGATGCGCCTTGCGGATTCTTTTCTAAGTAGCTATCCCAAGCAGCAGGTAGTTCCAACAAACGAATGGTGTGTCCGGTTGGAGCGGTATCAAAAATAACGTGATCATAGTTTTCAGGATTTCCTTCTCCGGTAATAAATCTTGAAAACTCGTCAAACGAGGCAATTTCGGTTGTACACGCGCCCGACAATCCCTCTTTAATTTTATTGTATTCTTGCTCAGAAGCAACGTGTTTAATAGGAGCTAAGGCTCTATCTCTATATTCATCTGCTGCCGAATCAGGATTAATGTTGATGGTAAAAAGATTACCAAGATTTTTATGAGGTGTTATTTTTGACTGAACATTATAACCTAATACATCTTCAAGATTAGAGGCGGGATCAGTACTAATCAAAAGTACTTTTTTCCCTTCATCAACCAGTTTAACAGCTGTGGCACACGCAAGAGATGTTTTACCAACACCCCCTTTCCCAGTAAAAAATAGAAATTTAGTGTTAAATACCTTCATTATTTATAATGTAATGTTTTACATAAAAGTATAATTTATATTGGTTTGTATGTGGTTAGTTTAAATGATAATACTTAGTTTTTGAAAGTAATGGTTGTTTCCCAAACTAAACTCTTAAAACCGTTTTAATTTATTTGTAGAGATAGATGTTGAAGTTAAAAAACAAAAAAGGGGAGCATAAATTGCTCCCCCTTGTGTTAGTGTACCCTACGGGTTGGATTTATCGAACTTTATTGATGATTTCCAGCGGATTAGAACACTCATGAATTCATGCCCGTCAATTAAACGGCTTAATTAGCCGACTTCAAAATATTTACTTTTTAACTACCAATTATTGGCATTGATTTAATATATTTTCCCATTTCTGCCTCGTTCAAAATAAAAGTTGAAATATCATCTCTTGAAATTCCGAAACCTATTTTTTTATCGCCAAACGAAACTTTTATATTTCCTGTGGCGGGTTTATTGTTTGGAGCTATAATACGTATGATAGTCCAATCTGTATTTGAATTTTTTACAACGTTTCCAATCTCAATAATTTCCTTATATGGTTTTGGGAAAAATAATTTTGCCATAATACCGGGCAAAACTGTCGCAATCGATTTTTGGTCTTTCTCAAATTTTACACTTGGTGTTGCGAGTGTGATAAATCTGTTAACACCATTATCTTTCATGGCAGAAAGAATGTTTTTATGAGCCTCTGCTAAAGGCATACCTTCGTAATTTCTTACCAATGGAGGGCCAAGAACACTTACAATGACATCTGAGCCTTTTACACTGTTCTGAATAGCAACCTTGTCACTTAAATCCCCTTTTACAATTTGTAAATTGGGATGTGAAATTTTTATTTTATCAGGGTTGCGGACGAATGCTTTTACATGATGACCTTTGGCCAAAGCTTGTTGAGTAAGTTTTATACCAATTGCACCGCTTGCTCCAAATATTAACAAGTTCATAAATATTAAAATCTATAAAGAGCTACAATTAATGAAAGCGCAAGTAATACTACATTGAATCCAATCGCTTTGTATTCTTGTTTACGAAAGTGATACACTGCCGCCATTAACATAATTAATACTAATCCACTAGCTGCGATTGGAGTTAAAGCAGGCATTATGCCAGTTAATTGAGGTACAATTAATCCAATGGCTCCTAATAGTTCGGAAACGCCTACTAATCGTACTATTCCCAATGAAAAATCTTTTACCCAAGGTAATTTAGGTTCCAGTTTTTCTTTTGGTTGTGTTGATTTCATCATACCAGCCATTAAAAACATAGCTGCTACTATTCCTTGAATGATCCAAATTGTTGTATTCATGATTTTATTTTTAAATTATTTGTTTGATGATGCAAAATTATCTAAATTTGCTTACCAAAAGAAAGCAGTTACCTAAAGGTAAGCAATAAAGATCACTAAAATGACAGCAAAAAACTTTAATGAATGTACCGGAGAATTGCTTCCAATAAGGGATGCACTCGATGTAATAAGTGGCAAATGGAAACTACAAATTATTATTGCAATAGCACATGGAAACAAAAGATTTAGAGAGATAGAAAGAAGTGTTCCAAAAATCACCTCGAAAGTTTTAGCTAAAGAATTGAAAGATTTGGAAGAGCATGAATTAATTAAAAGAACAGTTTATGATGATTCACCGGTATTAGTTGAATATACACTGCTACCATATGCCAAAACTTTAGAAGACGTAATAAACTCATTACATAAGTGGGGAGTAAATCATCGCAAGAAAATCATAGGAAGAGGTAAATAAAAAAGGTCACTTAGTTCCCTAAAGTGACCTTTTCTTACTTTAAGAGCCTTTTAGCTCCTTTTGTACCCCCATCCGAACCAAATGTAAACCAAATCCTTGAAGATACAAGGGCTTTGGCTCAAATTTGGGACTTGTATGGACACATTTTAAATGAGGATAAAAATTCTGATATGCAGAGATAGTTTCAAATAATTATTCTAATTCCTGTTTCTAAATCGAACTGACAGTATAAGTGGGATAAAAATTGAATGCTGAATTTCTTTAATTTTTTCTAAAGAAAGATCTTCAAGGTCACTTTCAGTATAAATATCTGAATATGAGAGTATCCTTTTTTTGATTTTACGCTTAATTATTTCATCCGATACCTTTTCCTTCATTCCGCTATAACTAGCAGTTTATTAACAATATAGGAGTACATTATGGCAAAGGAGAAATCACCAAGGATGAATCTTTCCATCATAATTTAAAAAACTGCCAGAATCTGAAATCTTTACTTTTAATAGGATGTTCTCGATCAGATTTTTAACAGCTTCTTCAGCTGTAAAATGTGCTTTTAAGCCCCCCATATCAGTTTGAACCCAACCGGGATTTACATTTACGCAAATTATGCTGTCATTTTTTAATTCATTAGCCATTGATTTATTTAAAACATTCAACAAATTCTTACTTCCAACATACCCGTAATGCCCACCAAAAGTTAAGTTTGTTACTGAACCTAACCAACTTGAAATATTGATAACAATAGGGTTTTCGCTTTTGCCGAGTAGTTGTCTAAAGTGTTTTACAACTAACAATGGGGCAATACTGTTAATATGCAAAACATCAAACATTTCTTTGGCATCTAGGTCATTTAGATTAAACGCCTTTGCCATTCGAGATTTGTCGGAGTAGTCTTTTGGATTTATACCTGCATTATTTACAATTAAATCAATTCGCCCGAACATTTCATTAGCCCAATCAGCTATTTCCTGAATTTGATTTTCATTTGTTACTTCTAACGCTTTCGGATAAATAACCAACTCTTGTTCGTTTAAAAGCTCGGCTGCTTCCAGAGCTTTCTCAAAATCTCTCGCTGTTAAAATTACTTTGTAACCTATTTTGCCAAGTTGTTTGCACCACTCAAGACCTAGCCCTTTGTAAGCGCCTGTAACTAATGCTACTTTCATCGCTTCAATAATTTAATACCAATTTCTCTGCCTTGTCCTTGAAACATGGCAAGGTTAATCCAAAACCAAGCAAACTGTTCCATGAGTTCAAATTTGTCATTTCCCCCAATAGAATAGCAGTCTGCAAAACCTGCGTCTTTAGCAAGTTGAGTAGCAGCTTGTTTTCCATTTTCACTATCTCCTGCTACGAATAAATCAAGCGTAATATCCCCATAATTTGGATTTTGCATATTGTTGAAACCTGTCGTATTAAAGCACTTTACAACATCTTTCGTTTGTGTATTATCTAAAATTGCATCTGTTGTATGTTTATATCCTTGAGGACCTCTGTTCATGACAATGTTCATAGCATCAATAATGATTTTACCAGTTGTATCACCTAATGATTTAACTACTTCAACTGTTGAAGGTGCAGGGGTTGAAAGTAGAATCACTTCAGATATTTTTACAGCATCAGCAATAGTAAGAACCTTTGTGTTCGGATTATTCAATAGCTCTTTGCCTTTAAAATCATTAATATTGCGGACACCTAAATTGATTTCGTGTCCTTTGTTTGCCCATTTATTGGCTAATGTTCCCCCTACGTTACCTGTTCCTATAATAGCTATTTTCATCTGTTTTAAGTTTTAAATTAGTAAATAATTTCGTTTTCAAATTGACCTTGCTTTTGTCCGTAAAGTTTCCAATACAAATCAGCGATTTTAGCTGGGCTATATTTTTCATCATTTGGATTGACATAACCACAAACAGTAAGCTGTGCAATATGAACGTTTGTTTCGATTGCTTTTTTCTGAAACGCTTGCACTAAATTTCTAAGTGCGGCTTTTCCAACACTTAAGGATGTCCATTGATCGTCTCCTCCCAACGCAAAACCACCATTGGTTACAAATATTTTTCCTTTATTTTCTTTAATGCAAAAAGGCAGCACCATTTTCATCAGATTAAAATAGCCACCTACATTGATATCCATTTGAGACTTGATAGTTTCCCAACTTTGTTCTAAAATATCCATGATAGATACAGCTGCCGCATTATATACAATAACTTCGGCATGACCTTCTTTTTCTTTTATTGAAGTTAATGCTTGTTTAAGGCTTTCGGAACTGGCAACATCAGCAACTGCATAAGTTGCTTCGATACCTACTTGTGATAATAGTTTAACCTGTTCCTGTAGCTTAGTCTCAGTACGAGCAATCAGTGCTACTTTAAAGCCCTCTTGACCAAATTTTTCAGCAATACTATGGCTGATACCAGAACCTGCGCCTATAATTGTTATTAGCTTCTTCATTATTGATTAATTTTTGAGTTAATAAATTTTACAGCTTCCTCCGCTACAATTTTATGGACTTTAGCGCTTGCGGAAACTGCCCACCAATTCATAAATTCATCAGGGTTTAATCCTTTGGTTTTATTTGTGATTTCTTTGGTTGGCAATGCTAATGGGTTTGAAAAATCAATAATATCATAAGGTAAATATGCCTCCGTATAAACAATGTCATAAGATTTTGGATTAGCGCCAATTTTAGCAAATACACTTGCTCCATCAAACAAATAAATGTTTACGCCATTTTTTGAAAAGTCAGTTTCAAGCTTCTCCAAACCTTTATTAAGCTCTGTACAAAGTTGAGAGGCTAATTGTTGTTTATCTGTTCCAAAATACATTGGAGTGAACCCCATATCCGGCATAGTTCCAATAAGAATATTTTTCACCCCTGCTTTAATTAACAAATCGATTGATGTTTTGTAATTATTTGCTGGTGGATAATGCTTTAAATCGGGTTGACCATATTCTAAATAGTTTCCAATGTCATGACCACCAGCCCAAAGTACACAAAGAGTTTTATCATCAATTGTAGCTTTGTCATTTAGATAGGTTTGAACTTGCGCCAACATTCCTTTTAGAGTCGTTATACTATCCAATCCTAATAATGGTTTTAATGCTTCGTTGATATTATATAAACCTGTAGTTGCACCACCCATTGCGTAATTATTTTCAAGAGTAAGGCTTAAACCTAAAGTGTCTGCAAAATATTCAATCCAAGTTTTACCGTTTGTCCAACGGCTTTCAAAAAAGCCAACCGAAGCAGGTGGATATTTGTAGTTAGTTAATTTGCCCCATTGCCCCATATCGCTTAAGCCATCACCAAAAACAACTATGCTTGTAAATTTTTCCTGTTTCATCTTTTCATTATTTTGATTATTGTTAGAATTGCCGCAACCCCAAAAAAGCATTGCTGATATTGCAAAATAAATTGCTGTGATTGTTTTATTCATGTTCTTACTTATCAA
>Ga0066410_1000392_pt1 | contig 12521 bp, 7 predicted proteins | sample LakWasMet14_LOW5_2_FD_59497 | JGI IMG/M metagenome (GOLD analysis project Ga0066410, IMG submission 59497) | Freshwater sediment methanotrophic microbial communities from Lake Washington under simulated oxygen tension - Sediment Metagenome 14_LOW5 | ecosystem: Environmental > Aquatic > Freshwater...
GCCAACATTCCTGTCAGGCGATATCTGTTAAGTATGCCGAGTCTTTAGAAGACGAACGCACAATTGAAAAGCAAGAGTTAGAGCGACGCTACTGGGAAAATGAAGGCATAGACTGGTTCATCTTTACTGAACATGAAGTGCCCGCCACCTTGGTTAAAAATATTCGTTGGTTAGCACCTCACATGCACAGCTATGATCTTAATGAAAAGGAACGAATCCGTGTCTTTGAGCGTATAACGAAGGAGTTGGAAGCGAATGTTGAAGAAAAACTTCCGGTGCCGCTTAAAGAGCTCGATGAAAAGTTTGGTCTGAATATTGGTTCACATCTTCAGTATTTTAGACACTTGGCTGCTCAAAATGCCTTTCAATGGGATATTCATAGTCAACTGCATACAAGCCTGAAAGCTAAGGATATCGCCATCTCAGATTATTGGCTTGCAAAGGATGTTACCTATGTTCATGCCTAATGATGTTTATATTTGGGAGAAAAAACAAATAAGAGTTTTGTGGAGTAATCCACAAGCTATTTTCTGGATTGACATCAATGACGATCGGGCATTGCCACAAATCATTTCACGGTCTGAGTTTGAACACTTATTGGCGAGAGCGGATCTTAAGCCCATTGTCGATCCCTATATTAATGTTAGCATGACATCTCCTAGTGAGGGCTCGAAAGCGGAAGTAGTACAAAAGAATGCTTGGGCCGCTATTAAAGGTGTCGTGAAGTCCGAGCCTGAGATATACCAAAGAAAAACTCGCGGACTGTTGCTTAGTCTAATTTTTGAAGAGACGAAAATAACAAAGCAGACAGTTTACCGATGGTTGCGCCGGTATTGGCAATTTGGGATGTGTGAAAACGCATTGAGTGGTCGTTACGATTTATGCGGTGGGCTGGGAAAACCTAAAAAATTTGAAAGCAAGCGGAATGGTCGAATTCGTACCCGTAGCCAAGGTGAGGGGATTCCCATTTCTGATCAAATTAAAGCGTTGTTTCGGGTCGTTATAGCAAAGACCCTTTTAAACGAGAATAAATATGATTTTGACTATGCTTACAATCAGCTGTTAATTTCCTATGGGGTAAAAATTCCTGCAACACCTGAAGATTTAATTAATGTTCCAACTGAACGTCAATTTAAGTATTTCTATCAAAAGGAATACTCTTCTATAGAGGTGACCAAAAAACGTGAAGGTGAAATCAACTATCTGAAAGACTTCAGTCCAAGCCTTGGGACTTCAACTGCTGAGGTTCCGGGGCCCGGTTACTTGTATCAAATTGATGCCACAATTGCAGATGTATACCTAGTCTCGGAACAAGATCGCACGGAAATCATTGGTCGACCTACAATGTATTTTGTGGTCGATGTGTTCAGCCGAGGGATTGTTGGAATGTATATCGGATTAGAAAATGCGTCTTGGGTAAGCGCTATGGAAGCACTTGGCAATGCAATGGCGAATAAAACCGCCTATTGCGCAGAGTACGATATAGATATCACACCTGATCTGTGGCCAATGCAGGGTTTACCCGAACACATAATAGGTGACAAGGGCGAGATTCTTGGTCGACACATCGAAGTTTTGAGCAAGTCATTTCATGTTGAAATACAAAATACACCTGCGTACCGAGCAGACTGGAAAGGAATTGTAGAGCGTTACTTCAGAACAATTCAAACAAAAATGAAGCCTTTCGTTGAAGGCTATGTGACCAAAAATCCAATTGGCAAAAAACGCCATGGGAATGACTACCGGCAAGATGGAATACTCACGCTGAAAGAGTTCACCAAAATGATCATTAAGATTGTACTTCACTACAACAATGATCATGTCGTGAGCACATACGATATCGATTCTGGGGTTCCAAAAGATCTACCGGCAAATCCACTAACTCTCTGGAACTGGGGTATTGAATATCGAACAGGTCTTTTGAGAAGGCCGGATCCTGATCTGGTAAAGATAAACTTGCTTCCCCACACAAATGCAACTGTAAATGAGCATGGGTTAAAACTATTCGGCTGTTATTACAGCTGCAAGCAAGCGCTAGACTGGGGTTGGTTTGAAGAAAACTATCGAGGTCCAAAAACCGTCACTGTCGCTTATGACTTGTACAGCACAAATGTAATTTATCTTCGGCCTTCCGATTCCTACTCTGAATTTATTCCCGCAAACTTAACATCTCGTAGCCGAGCGTTTGCCAATATCACAATATGGGAACTCTGGGTAATACAGGATTTGAGATTAGATGTGGCTGCCACTTCAAAGCTAAAGAAGCGCTCAGGCTCCGTGAACTTGGTGAGTGACCTCCAGAAAATTAAAGAAGATTCTAAGCAGCACCAGCCAACCTACACGAAATCTGAAAAGGCTAAAAGAGCTAATGGTATCGCCGAGAATAAGCGAAATGAAAGACAGGTTGAAAGGAACAAAAAAACAGCGGATAGGACTGCGATAAGCGTAACACCTACCGCAAATGTCATACCGATTCATGGTACTAAAGTGCAGAAAAAAAGCTTTAAGTTACCAACGCGACTGAAGGATCTATTAAAAGAGGAAGAATCCGATGGGTAAATTAATAGAGACACGGTTTCCTGAGGCGGAATACAAAGATCAAGGCTTACCCGAATACAATGAGAATCCGCTCATTTCCGCGCTACCAATGATAATGAGTCCTGTCGAGGTAGCGAAAGCGTTAATAAAGCGGCCACACTATCAGGCTGAAGAGCTAAATTTGCCCTGTCACATTCGAACTCATGCAATAAGCCGCTTAACCCGTGATTTCTTTGTACCTCAAACCAACCATATCATCGTCGAACAGAAGCTCTCGAAACTGATACGTTGCAGCTATCTAAACAGAAATCCTAAAACTGCGACTTTTAAGCGGAAGTTGAACTCAATCCGTGATCTTATTCAAAAAGAAGACTTAACAACTTACATTCATGATAACGTTGATTCTCCGGCTTCTTCAGTGACAATAGCAGGCATATCAGGTGCTGGAAAATCGACAACAGTAAACCTCCTTCTCAATATTTATCCTCGAGTAATTTATCATCCGGAGCTTCATATGCTCCAAGTACCATGGCTAAAAGTGGACTGCCCATATGATGGTTCACTTACCGACTTTTGCTTGAGCTTTTTTATTGCATTAGGTCGGCGTTTAAATATCAATTACAGAGACCAATACGCCTCAGGTAGACCTACGATTGCCAAAATGATGGCGGACGTTGCGGACCTATGTCTGATACATGCTATTGGCCTGATTGTGATCGATGAATTTCAACATATGAGCCTCGCTAAAAGCGGTGGCGAAAAGAAAATGATCAACTTTTTAGTGACACTGGTTAACGTTGTCGAAGTTTCCATTGTTCTTATTGGTACGCCAAAAGCTTTACGACTCTTCTCCAGTGAGTTTAGGCAAGCACGCCGGGCCAGCGGAGATGGAAGTGTGGTTTGGGATCGGCTACCTAAAGACGAAAGTTGGGAAGATTTTCTCGAAGAGATGTGGCCCTATCAGTGGTTAAATAAAATAGTTGAGCGAAATGAACAGTTAACCAACAAATTGTACGAGTTAAGCCAAGGTGTACCAGACATTGTCGTTAAACTATTCTGCCTTGCTCAATCGAGAGCAATTCTTTTAGCTGAAACTCCAGAGGATGAAGCGCTTTCGCCAGATTTACTAGAACAGGTATTTGACGATGAGTTTTCGATCGTTAAGCCAATGCTTGAAGCTCTTCGCTCAGGAAATCGCCTAAAAATTGAAGAATGTAATGACCTCATTTTTCCAAAATTTGAGAACGAGATGATTAACGCAGTAAACAAACTGGTAACTAAGCCGTTTCAAAAGCCGAGAAAAGTCGAGCTGGGAGAGCCGAGTGAAACGAGTATTGCGAATTCAGCTATTGAAACGATAGTCTCTATGGGTATTTCTAAAGATATTGCAGAACCACTTGTTGTAGATGCTCTAGTAAATAACCCGGATCTTAAGTTGATTCAGATAATACAGCTGGCGACTACTGCATTGACTGCCGCAGGTAAAGAGCGAGAGCCTAGCAATAAAAACAAGTCCAAACCTGTCTATACAAGCCGCGACAGTTGGGGGCAATTGGCTGGGAGTGATCTCAGAAAAATGTATACGGAGAAATCAGGCTCTATGTATGAGGTGATCCAGGAGCGGGGCATTAATTACCCAGTCCAAGAATTATTGGCCAGTTAACATGTTGGGCTATTTCCCTGTCCCCTATGGGGACGAACTGCTTTATAGCATGGTTGGCCGCCATGCACTTCATACTGGCCTGGGCAGCAACCAAAAAGCTGTTATTCGGGAGGTATTCTCATCATCAACGGCCGCCGCTATTCCAGACTTGCCCAGCCATTTAGATGCCTTAGTACATAATCTCCAGCTAGTTTGGCCTATTAATGTGGAAGATCTAATTGGGTCATTTACCTTAGCGTCTATTTATCTGCCATTTCTTTCTCAAGACCAAGCAGCGAAAGTCATACGCTCGATGCGCTCTGATATTGGCGGTAGTATTCACACTAGGTCTGGGATTGCTGCCAGCACAATAAAGCAATCTGCGTTTTTTCGTTATTGTCCTGAGTGCATAAAAGAACAGGTATCGGAATGTGGTGAGGCGTACTGGCGGCGATCTCATCAGCTTCCCGGCTTGGCATTTTGTAAACGCCACTCATGTATTTTAGAAAACTCGCCTATCTACTTTCATACAAGAGAAAAACATCACTTTGTTGCAACTGCCTCCTCACGAGTTGACTCTACCGCGAAGTATTTAGAATTAAGTGATCTTGATATGTCTCTGCACGACAGTTATATAGAGCTGCTCCAATCTCGGCATTTAAGTGGGTTAGGCGCACACCGCTGGACACTATTTTACCGGAGTCTAGCGAATGATCTTGGTCTCATGCACAAAAGCAGAGTTCAACATAAGGAGATATATCAGCTAGTAAAGCTCAAGTGGGAAGGATCGACATTTGAATGCCACTTCCAGGAACCGGTAGAAAAACATTGGCTGGTCAACTTGTTCAGAAAACATAGAAAATCATTTCATCCCCTCATGCATCTGTTGGTTTTAACTGCGTTGATTCCTAAATATGCAATTTCAAAATTGCTTGCCGATGTTAGTCAACTCCCAGCTACTGCTCCACAATCGGTTACTTCCATGCAAAAAGTGAAAGCAACTGAAATCGAGATCGAGGCGCACAGGCAGGGGTGGCGAGATCTTCTAAAGCAAAACCCAGATGTAGGGATAAAAGGGTTAAGGGGCTTGCCTAGTGGTGGTGCCTTGTATGTATGGCTGTATCGTAATGACAAACAATGGCTAATGTGCAACAAACCACAATTCCAACCAGTGATCAGGGCCCGTTATGAAACCGACTACCAACATTGGGATGAAAGTAATGTGGCGTTCTTGATATCCGCTTATAAAGCTCTGACTAGTCAGCCGAATCGACCTCGGCTAACGCAGACTCAGTTTATTAAAGCATTGCCTCGAGCAAATTCTGTTGAAAAACATCTAGGAGATTTACCTGAAACTCGCCGGTGGATAACATCCCATGCAGAATCTGTAGAAGATCACCAGTTATATCGATTGTGTGAAGCATTTGAAAAAATTAAAGCAAATAATACTGAGATAAAGCGGTGGCGGTTGCTGAGAATTGCAAACATTCGGCAGGAATTGATTACCCCAAAAATAGAAACTGAAATCCTGAAGTTAGAGCTAAGTGTCAACGGCAATGTAAAACTGACCCAGGGAGAGCTAAAAGGTTGCCATGGCGGAAATTGACGAAATTGGCATTCGGGGGATTCCCAAAGAATCGAAGCTGCTGATACTTGGAGATTGGTATCGAAAACCTGGCCAAGAATGGAAGGTTGTTTGCTATTTCTATAGTCAGGAACTGGGTAGTTTTCGTAAAGAGCTTCCTGTAGATTTGCTTCCAGCATTGACTACAGGGGCAGTTTTTCCAAGATCGTCTACTGAAAACAAGGCTCAAGGGTGGACTGAAACTGTCAAATTGCCTAACCAAAGTGAATGGGAAAAAGTACGCTTTCGTGATTTGCCGGAGTCACTAAAGCGAGCTCAAGAGTATTCAAATCAGTTCGAAAACTGCGTGTTGTACCGTATTCCCGTGTATGAAAAAGTGTATTGGTTGCCGACCTCAGAATTGGCTCGTATGCTGTTCTTTCATTCTTCAGAAGTAGTGCGTGCTGCAGTTAATCAGGGAAACACATGGCAATTGGGTAAAGCTTGGTCAGAAGACTGGGTTGGTGTCGTTGAGTTATCTTCAAATATACCTGTTCGGTACATGAATAGTTTACAGTACAGAAAGTTCTTTACATGGTTGTTCTTTGATACTTCAGTTGAAAGCAGTTTCGGTTCTATCTTCCAAGCGATTAACCATGATTCAACGTTTAATAATGGCGCTGAGCGATGGGCATTTGATTTCAACCCTCCAGACATAAGCCATTGCGAAATCTCCTTAGCAGGTTTCACGGGTAGAGATTCAGAAGAAAACCAAGTCTTTATTCGAGAGATAAGATCTATTGCCGGATTAAGGTCACCAGACCTAGATGTTGTTTACTTTTCCCACCCCGATGACGATATATGGCTCGAAAGAGAGCCTCAAGAAGGCGATGGTGTTAAGTCGTCTCCAAAGGATAAAACACCGGTCAACATAAAAGAGTTAGATCCATACAATAAGCCGAAGGCAAGCAAGCGTCGACATTTAGTGAAAGTGGGACCTAGCGGGCTTAATTTCGATGTTGAATTGGACACAAGGCGAAGTCCAAGGCACGTGAAAATGCTGCCATCTAAAGTGGAATCAGAGCTTAATGAACTGCAAGAACAGCCGCCCGAGGAGTTGGCCAGTTTGCAGCAAGGGAGTGATAAAGGACAAGGGCCGAGAGCTGATGTCGATAACTTATACCCACCTGCTCTTCTTGATGCACCAGAAAAGGTCGTATTCTTTCATACTATGTTGCAGAAACTTAAGGAAGAGTATGGCTGGAACATTGAGAGCCAAATGGGGGATGTACCGAAAAAACGTTGTCGCAGTCAGCATTTGGTCGGAGATAAGCCGCGCCGCTATTGCCATGCGCAGATAACACGCGATGAATCAACGATTATTCAGGTGCTCGAAATTGAGCTAACTAAAAGGTTCAAAAAGGATGGCACTGAAGAGCTAGAAAGTCTTTCTACGTTGTTTTTTCGTGCTCCTGATACAGATTCAATCTATTTGAAATTCCTTGACGAATTAATGACGGCTTATAAGGATAAGGGGTTAAGTGCGATGAATTGGAAGCGTAATTTCATTGCACAAAACACATCTGTTAGAGAATATTTGGGCCATCCCGACAACAAAATCAAAAGTGAGAGTGATGCACTTGAATCTTGGGTAGCTAGAGCAGCCGAGAAAATAAAAGGCATGTAAGTCCGTGAAACTTCATAAAATCCCAAGCATTGTTTAAGTCAAGCCTGCATAATTCGATTTTAACTCACAAAATGCTACGAAAATCTAAAAGCCGTGGTAACCTCCGTCCCTGTATTTAGAACCAGATTGTAAGAGGCATAACCATATCGGTTGCCATCTTGTCCGCATGATGGGTGAACACAAGCTGCGTATTGCAGATGTCGCCAGAGAAACTGGGCTCAGTCGCGCTACTCTCACATTGCTCTACAAAGAGACAGCCCAAAAAGTGGATCTCGAAGCTCTTGAGCAAATCTGCACATTATTCAATTGTAGCGTTGGTGACCTACTGGAGTTTGCGCCAAACCCAAATGACCAAGGAGCGGCCTAATGGCATCTGAAGCTGATACCCGAGCAAACTATATTGACCCAGCCTTACAGGCGGCTAAGTGGCAACCTAGCAATATCATTAGGGAGCATTACTTTACCGACGGCCGAAAAATGGCTGGCGGTGTCCGCGGACGACGTTGTTTTGTCGATTATCTACTTCACAAAGACAACCGCTACCTAGCAGTTGTTGAAGCCAAGAAAGAGTCTGAGCACCCAACCAAAGGTTTGCAGCAAGCAATCGATTACGCAGAGAAGCTCCGTATTCGTTTTGTCTATTCCAGTAACGGCAAGCAAACCTACGAATTCGATCTGGAAGCAGGTAAAGGCGACTATATTGAGTTTTACCCAACGCCTGCGGAGCTGGAAAAACGCTATGCCGGTGAAACCACCGATCTTAGTCAAGAGTTAAGAAACATCCCCTTTCACTTGGAAGGCGCGATGCAACCGCGTTATTACCAAGAACTGGCAGTCCATGCTGCCACTGATGCCATCGGCCAAGGCAAATCCCGAATTTTGCTTACCCTGGCAACAGGTACCGGCAAAACCTTTATTGCCTTTCAGATTGTCCACAAGGTATTTCAAGCTCGATGGAATCGAGACAACCCTGGTTCACGCAGGCCGCGCATTCTATTTCTGGCCGACCGCAATATATTGGCGGATCAAGCAATCAACACCTTCAACCCTTATGAGAAAGACCTTATCAAAATTAATGGAGAGGAGGTCAAAAAGCGCAATGGTGTAGTACCCACCAATGCCCATATCTTTTTCGCCATTTACCAAGCTATTGCTGAACGGGAAGACATAGATGGCCACTACAAAGCTTACCCCAAGGACTTCTTCGACTTGGTGCTTATTGATGAATGCCACCGGGGTGCAGCTAATGAAGCGGGTTCTTGGCGAGCCATTCTCGACCACTTCAGCAGCGCGGTGCATTTGGGTTTAACCGCTACGCCAAAGCGTAAAGATAACGTTGATACCTATGAATACTTTGGCCAGCCTGCCTATGTGTATTCACTGAAAGATGGCATTAACGACGGCTTCTTAACCCCCTACCGTGTTAAGCGGGTTAGAACAAATCTTGACGAACTGGTTCTAACTAAAGATGACACTATCGTTGAAGGCGAGTCCGGTAAAGACCTGTATCAGGTCGAAGACTACGACCGTAAAATCATTGTCGATGAACGCACCGAGCTAGTAGCCAGAGCCATCCTAGACAACATAAACTCATTAGACAAAACAATCGTTTTTTGCGAAAACCAGAATCATGCCCTAACCATGCGGGACATGATTAACAAACATAAAAAAGTTAAAGATCCCCACTACTGTGTGCGAGTAACCAGTGATGAAGGAAAAATTGGGCGTGTACTATTAGAAAAGTTTCAAGACAACGACAAAGACATTCCCACCATCCTTACTTCATCCCAAATGCTCACTACGGGGGTAGATGCCCGCAACGTTCGCAATGTGGTACTGGATCGAACCATTGGCTCAATGGTGGAATTCAAACAGATTGTTGGTCGCGGAACCCGTGTATTCGACGGTAAAGATTACTTCACAATAATTGATTTCCGTGGTGCCACTAATAAATTTTACGATGATGAATGGGATGGCGAACCCGAAGCGCCCGAGCCTGATGGAACAAAAGAACCAACGCAGCCACCCTACACTCCCGAACTACCCGAGGACGGCGATAGTCCGGAACCTCAACCAGGTGAGCCACGCCCAAGACTGAAAGTGAAATTAGGCAAACACCGTGAACTTAAAATAATCGACATCGAAACCCGCTATATCGATGAAAACGGCAAGCCGCTCACCATTCAGGAATTTGTCGAGAGGCTGATCCAGCAACTGCCTGGGCTTTTCAAAAGCGTTGATGAACTGCGAGATATTTGGTCAGACCCAGACATGCGCGAACAGCTTTTGGAAAAACTGTTACACGCAGGCTTCGACAAAGAACAGCTATCCACCCTTCGCCGCATGTTTGAAGCCGACGATTGCGACATGTTTGATCTACTCGCATTCTTAGCGTTTGAACAACCTATGGCTACGCGAAAATCCAGAGCCGAAGCGATGCGGGCTAACAACGCCTTCTTTGATCAATACCAACAGGAAAAAGCCAAGCAATTCCTGCACTTTGTCTTGAACCGTTATGAACAGACAGGCGCTTCCGAACTATCGCGAGACCGCTTACCTGCCTTGATTGAGCTGTCTGGCCTAGGTACTACCAAAGATGCTTCTATGGCCTTCGGCGGCAAGCCAGTCCATTTGCTCGCAGCATTCAAACAACTTCAACATCAGCTGTACCACGTGAGTTAACCAATGGACCTGAATTTAGCCCCCAACCTAATGCACCAACAAGCACAAACCATAAGTATCGATAAGGTCGCAATGCTTATTGGCGAAAACGGTTCTGGTAAATCCAGTATCTTACAATCTGTATTTGAGCAACGATTAGCGGGGCGAGACCACGAGAATCTCAAGGTCGTGTGTTTTTCTTCAGGGCAGAATGAGAATTACTCAGAAAAATACAGCGCGTATTTGAATAGAGAAAGACGGGCTGGTCGCGGTCTCAGTCTTGACTGCTTCTATTTCGATAAATCATGGTCTAAATTGCTGATTTTTTTAGCTACTGCTATCAAGCGTAATGGAAAGGTTCGGTCCTTCCTGGTTGAACACGCATACGTAATCGAGTCGCAGCCTCAAAAGGATGATACTAGTACAACCTTTAAGTGCTCATTCAAAGTTGATAAAAAATATATTGAGCGGGTTCAAGATGCGCTCAACCGTGAGGCAAGTGGCGAAACAGGAACCTTAAGGTCAACGCCATATTTTCGAACGCTCGCAAGCTTTGTAAGTAACTTGGTGTCAGAGGATTTTGACTTTGAGACTCCATTGCGTAAACGAAATGTGATAATCGAAGCTAGCAGTCTAATTAATGTCTCTTTTGATTATTTTCGAACTACAAACATTGGAGAAGAAAATACTCCGGTCTCGAACCAACAATCTAGCGACGTCCAAGAAAATGCTCAAAATCAGCCATCGCCAGATGAAGAGCAAGTTGCGCCTACAAATCAGTTTGATCCGGAGGTTAGTTTTTTTACCCAAGCTGCCGATAACGACTACTTTATCGATAAGCCTAGCTGCCAACTCTTATTCAGTAAGAATATTGAGTTAGACCAGCTAAGCGACGGGGAGTATCAGCTTCTATTCCTCTATGCACTGATAGACCTGTTTGATTCCGATAATACCCTGTTCTTGTTCGACGAAGCGGATTCGCACCTTCACTATAAAAATGTCGAGAAACTCTGGGCGCTACTACATAGCATTAGAGGCCATGCCATTACCACCACACACCTACTTGATTCAATTTCCGCTAAAGAGAACCGCATTGAGCACCTTAAGGTTGTGGAGTGTGGGCGTATAAATGAAGAGAACAAAATCAAGCAGCTAATCAACCGTTTAAGTGTGCTTTCACGCGCTAAATCTGTTGAGTTTGAGGTTTGTGGAAAGCTGCCAAACATTGCTTTGTTGGACGACTACAATGACTGGATCATTTTTACCAAACTTGCGGCACGTGCTGGTAAGGACATAGAGCAGATCTCTGTTGTCCATGCAATGAAGAAGTCATCCAGCTATGCAACCGTCAATGAAACTTTTGGGAGAGGCAAGATTGATTGGCTGCATGGTTTGAGCAAAATTGAATCCCCACTGGTTACTACAAAGATTTTCCTTATTTGTGATCGGGATGAAGCTGCACTGGAATGGAATGCAGCTAATGGCGTTCAAGTGAATGGGCAAATCTATCGAGAATTGCTAAATGCCATTCAATGGCCACAAGGCATGAGAGTGACCCCATTTTTACTCGCGTGGAAGCGCCGTGAGATCAAAAACTATTTACTCTCATACACAGCTTTAACTCAACGCAATGCTATTGATCAAATCAACAATGACGAAATTGCACAGCGTAATCACTTACAACCTAATAACTCTGGCGATAACGATGACATTCGACGGCTAGATGTCAAAGAAGTTATCGACCCGCTGATTAATATTGACGGTATCGGTTTAGATCTTGAAAGACTACAAAGCTATATCGACCTGATTCCACCAGAAGAAATCAGCGCAGACATTACCAATATGTACAGTTTTATTATCGGAAAACTCTAAGCATGTCACTACAACAAAAAATTGATCGTATTACCGACATACTGCGCCGCGACGATGGCATCAGCGGTGCTATGCACTACACCGAACAAACCTCATGGGTCTTGTTTTTGAAGTTTCTCGATGATTACGAATCAGAAAAAGAACACGATGCAGTATTGTCTGGAATCAACTATCAGCCTGTATTAGATGAAGAGCATCGTTGGATAAATTGGGCTTGCCCTAAAACTGCCGATGGAAAGTTAGACCTAACTCGTGCCAGAACCGGTGATGACTTAACATATTACGTTAATAAAGAATTATTCCCCTATTTGAAAAGCTTCGGAAATGCCGCCGCTACCGGCGCAGATCCAAAATCCTTCACTTACAAAATCGGTGCGATTTTCCAGTATTTGGATAATAAAGTTGCCTCTGGCCATACGCTGCGTGAAGTTCTTGATATTGTCGATACTCTAAACTTTCAATCAAAAGATGAGTTATTCGAGCTGTCTCAGGTATACGAAGGCTTACTGCAAAACATGGGTGACGCAGGTGGTTATGCAGGCGAATTTTATACTCCT
>Ga0066410_1000393_pt1 | contig 12498 bp, 13 predicted proteins | sample LakWasMet14_LOW5_2_FD_59497 | JGI IMG/M metagenome (GOLD analysis project Ga0066410, IMG submission 59497) | Freshwater sediment methanotrophic microbial communities from Lake Washington under simulated oxygen tension - Sediment Metagenome 14_LOW5 | ecosystem: Environmental > Aquatic >...
GGATCTTCACACAGAAGCGGTAAAGAAGGTGAAGACCAAATTTTAGACGTGCCATTAGGTACCGTAGCAAAAGATGCCGAAACCGGAGAGTTTATATGTGAAATAACAGAAGAAGGTCAAGAATTTGTGTTAGTGCCAGGTGGCAGAGGCGGACTAGGAAATGCTCATTTTAAAACACCAACATTACAAACGCCCCGTTTTGCTCAACCTGGTGAAGAAGGTCTTATTCAATGGATTATCTTAGAATTAAAAGTATTAGCAGATGTTGGTTTAGTAGGTTTTCCTAATGCTGGAAAATCAACTTTATTATCTGTTGTTTCTGCTGCTAAACCCGAAATAGCCAATTATCCTTTTACAACTATTGTCCCTAACCTAGGAATTGTAAATTACCGAGATTACAAAAGCTTTGTCATGGCTGATATCCCTGGTATTATAGAAGGCGCCAGCGAAGGCAAAGGCCTTGGTACTCGTTTCTTACGTCATATTGAACGTAACTCATCCTTATTGTTTATTGTTAGTTGTCAAAGCCCTAATATTTACGAGGAATACAAAGTGTTGTTAAATGAATTAAAACAATACAACCCTGAGCTACTTGATAAACAACGTATTTTAGGGATATCTCAGTGCGACACGATTGATGATGAATTAATTGAAGAGTTAGAGAAAGATTTAAATAAACGTATGAAAGGGAAATTTAAGATTCCTTACGTCTTTTTCTCATCTCAAAGTGGCTACAACCTGCAAAAATTAAAAGACATGTTGTGGGAACAATTACAATAATTGATTAATTACACTTGCAGAAAAAATCACAAATACTTATCTCCTTATTTTTGCTTATTAGTATTTCGTGGCAATGCGCTGCAAAGTCAGCTATTTACATTCACTTCAAATTAAATCAAGACGAATTAGCAAAAACAGTTTGCGAAAATAAAGACAAGCCTAAAAGTTGCTGTGCCGCTAAATGTCAATTAAATAAAGAAATTAAAAAAGAAGAAAAACGCCAGGCTGATATGCCAGGTTCTTTAAAAGATAAAACAGAAAAATCAGAAATATTTTATTCTATTGCATCATTAAAAATATATAGAGATAATTTAATTCAAATTATTTACTTCAATTATTACAACACATATACTATTAATTGTGCTGTAGATATTTTCCATCCTCCTACCTTGTCTTAATGAAGATAAGATGTATTAAATTACATCTACTCAATTGATTATTGACATCATTATCAATAAGATATTTATCTATTTTCTTATTAACCAAAGTCGTGGAAATTACATTATGTAATTTCCTTGCCTTTACCGTATTGTTACTAAACGAAACTCATTTAGTAATAAGTGTGTTATTTATTAAGAAACAATAGAGAGATTATCTCACATTCGAAAAATTTACACTCATCGTAAAAGGCTTGCTAATAAACCTTTTTACGATGAAATATTCAATTAATATTTTTAAGACCATTATGAAAACCATTATAAAAGTAACTAGTATCATATTACTAGCAATAACTTTAACCAATTGTAAAAAAGATAAAACAGAACCTGCACAACCATTACCTGCACAACCAACCAGCGGAAGCCTAGCTTTTGACTTTGAAGCAGTGGTTGGTGATAGTACTTTAATTTTTAGCACAGAAACATACACCAATCAAGCTGGAAATACATTTAATATTACAAAGTTTAAATATTACATCAGCAATATTAAATTAATTAAACAAGATAATTCGACCTGGAGCGAAAACTACAGTTACCACATTGTTGATCACTCAAGTAGTACTGGTTCAGCTTTTACAATTACAGGCGTGCCTTTTGATACCTATAAGGGCATAGAGTTTATGATTGGAGTTGATAGCACACATAATGTTTCTGGTTCACAAACAGGTGCACTAGATCCAACTAACGATTTATATTGGTCATGGAATCAAGGATATATCTTTGCAAAACTAGAAGGTATATCTCCTCAATCAACTGCGTCAGGTAATAAAATCATGTACCACATTGGTGGCTTTTCTGGAACTAATAACGCTATAAAGGTCATTAGTCCGTCGTTTAATGGAGCTACTGCCAATGTAAGTGCTAATGTTACACCAGAAATTCATGTTAAAAATGAATTATTAAATTGGCTAGACACTCCTAATCAAATGGATTTTTCAGCCATTAACGTCATTATGATGCCCGGAGCAAATTCGAAAAAAGTAGCTGATAATTATTCTTCTGCCTTTACAATTGAACACATCCATAACTAAACATTAATATATAAAACATTACCCAGCAACAATTATTTTGTTAGCTGGGTTTATAAATCATTATTATGAGCTTTAATAAATTGGCATTAATTGTCGTTGTTTTATTCTATTATAACGCATTGTTGGCATGTGATGTATGTGGTAATTTTATGGGAGTAACGCCCTACTCTAATCAAAATAGTATATCATTTCTTCACAGATACCGTGTATTTAACGGCTACCGCCATTATCAAAGCACTAGTCAGTTTTTTCCAGCAAACGCTTATAGAGTAATGCATGGTGGCCCAGCTGTAACTGATAGTTCTAAAACGATTACCAATACCTATTCGAGTAAAGATTTTGAATCGTATAAAGTATTTGAATTGAGAGCGAAATATTTTGTTGCAAAACGTATTGAAGTAAATGCTTTTATTCCTGTTTTAAATAATAAATCGAAAAACAATGGTGTTTATCAAACTAATACTGGTCTTGGAGATATCTCTTTAAATACAGCATATCACATTATTGTTCCTAAGCCTGAAAATAATGTAAAACATAAATTATTAGTAGGAATAGGTATTAAATTGCCAACAGGAAACAACAATGTTAAAAAGGATAATGTAAGGCTAGATTTTGATTTACAATCAGGAACAGGAACTTTTGATGGATTTGTTTATGCCAATTACGTTATCATGGCTAAAAGATTAGGTTTTAGCATTAACGCGAATTACAAAGTAAATGGCACAAATAAATTTGATGAAAGAGTTAATAATAGCACCACAAATTTTGCATCTGTGTTTTATAAATTCAAAATCAAAAACATCATACTTTATCCATCCGTTCAAGCCAATTACGAATACACAAAAGGTCTTGAAATAAATCATAAACTAGATTATGTATCAGGCGTAAACAGCTTAATGCTAGGGCCTGGATTAGACTTATACTATAAACGAATTTCAATTAACGCCTTATGGCAATTTTCTGCATTCGAAGAAATTTACCCTAATGAATTACAACTAGCTGGAAGAATTGTATTAGGTGTGAATTATAATTTTTAATTATTTCACCTTCTCCACCACCATTCCAAAATCCATTATCATAGGTAATGGATTGCTGCGCATACCTTGCTCAAAGGTAAACGTATATTTTCCTGTTTGAGGAAATCTTACATTTTTCTTTAAAGGAATTTTATTATCCCAAATTTCTCCGGCGCCATTTCCTTGCCACTCTCCTTTATTGTTAGCTAAAATTAACTCGCACGTATCTACAGAGATTTTCCCATTCGGATATGTTGTTGTTAAAAATACAAACAGGTTGCTGTAAGGGTAAGCATCTGCGTGTCGTACAGTAATATAAACATCATTTAAACAATTAGCGTCATCAACCTCAACTTCATAGCTCAGTTTCTGCTCCATTTTCCAACCTTCTTCCGGTAGTTTTTCGTACTTGCTATAAACAACATTTTTATTGCAAGCACTAAAAATAAATACAATTACAATTAAAGCTATAAGAGCCTTTAATTTATGATTTACCTGAATTATCATTTTTTGGGCGTTGTTTATTGTGGTTATGGTTTGGTTTTTTATGCTGCGCATTAGGGTTTTGAGGTTTATGATGCCCCGGTTGTGCACCTTTTTGTGGAGGTTGCTTTAATTGATGATTTTGCTGTGGCTTAGGAGCCTGTGATTTATTTTGCGGATGTACCGGTTTTGGCTGCGCAGCTTTTGGTTGCGGATTAGCAGCTTTTTCAGTTTGCGCTTGCGGTTTTTGATTAGGATTTGGCTTACGGTTATTATTATGCTTGTGTTTATTTTGACCTTTTTTACGGTTATCAAAACGCGTTAACGAATCCTGTCCAACTACATTTTCAAAATCAGGTTGTTTAACCACTTCAAGTTCTTTGTATTGCTTAGGCTCTAATAAATCAGCCGGTTTATGACCATCTGCATTCATTTTTAAAACCTCTTTAGTACGAGCTATCGATAAAGGAATAAACACATCTGGTTCGCTGGTATAACTCCACCAAATAATGCGTTTAAAAATATCTGTTTTTTGATGAAATGCATATCCCTTTTCGGTTGCCAATCTTTTATTATCAATTTCAGGAAACTCTTTTAAAGCATCTAAATAACTATCTAACTCATAGTTTAAACAGCATTTTAATTTGCCACATTGCCCGGCTAACTTTAATGGATTTAAGGATAATTGCTGATAACGAGCTGCCGATGTTGACACAGTTCTGAAATCGCTCAACCAAGTTGAACAACATAATTCGCGACCACAAGACCCAATAGCACCTAAACGCGCTGCCTCTTGTCTGGCACCTATTTGACGCATCTCAATGCGCACTTTAAACTCTTCAGCTAGTACTTTAATTAATTCCCTAAAATCAACTCTTCCATCAGCTGTATAGTAAAACACGGCTTTACTTTTATCGCCTTGATACTCTACATCACTAATTTTCATTTGCAAACCTAAACGTAATGCCAAGGTACGTGCTTTATACATTGTATCAACTTCTAAAGCCTGAGCCTCACGCCATTTATCAATATCTTGCTGTTTAGCTTTACGGTATATTTTTTTTATTTCAGGATTATCGGCATTAACCGATTTCTTTTTCATTTGCAAACGAACCAATTCTCCTGTTATTGAAACAACCCCAATATCATGACCCGGCGAAGCTTCAACAGCTACAACATCACCAACATTTAAAGTAAGGTTATTAACGTTTTTAAAAAACTCTTTACGAGAATTTTTAAAACGTATCTCAACAACATCAAAGGGTTCTTGTCCGTCAGGTAAACTCATGTTACCTAACCAATCAAACACATTTAATTTATTGCAACTGCCACCCGTACCGCAAGAGCCATTGCTATTGCATCCGGCAGGTATGCCATTGGCATTATTATTTCCACGTCCCGAAGAACAACTAGTACACGACATATTGATATATATAAAACATCACACTAAGCTTTCTCTTCAAACAACTTAATAATTTAGTGCTATGTTCTTAATTTTTAGTTAATTATTAAAAAGTCGGATAAAGATAGTTAAATTTTTCAGAAGAAATTTTAGCTCATTTTAAGATTTATACACGACTAAACCTTTATATTTAAACCTTTATAATCTAATTATGATTGCATTAATTACAGGAGCTACTTCGGGTATAGGTAAATGTTCGGCCATTGAATTTGCTAAACACGGTTACAATTTAATTATTACCGGTCGCAGACAGGAGCGATTAACTGAACTAAAGCAAGAACTTGAAAAAACCTATGCCATAAAAGTACTAACTCTTTGTTTTGATGTAAGAAAAGAATTGGAGGTTAAAGAAGCTATTGCCGGTTTACCTGATGATTTTAAACAAATAGATGTCCTTGTAAATAACGCAGGTTTGGCTGCCGGTTTAGCGCCAATACAAGATGGAAAACTGGAGCATTGGGAAAAAATGATTGACACCAACGTAAAAGGCCTACTGTACGTAACCAAACACGTTGCTAACTTAATGATACCACGCAAAAAAGGACACATTATTAATGTGGGTTCAATTGCCGGTAAAGAAGTATATGCTAATGGTAATGTGTATTGTGCCACTAAACATGCTGTTGATGCCCTAAATAAAGGCATGCGTATTGATTTATTGCCGCATAGCATTAAAGTTTCCTCTGTTAATCCGGGAATGGTTGAAACAGAATTTAGCATTGTACGCTTTGATGGTGATGAGGAAAGGGCAAAAAAAGTGTATGAAAACATTGTTCCATTAAAACCTGAAGATATTGCCGAGACTATTTATTGGCTGGCATCTCGCCCAGCGCATGTAAATATTAATGATTTAATTATCATGCCAACTATTCAAGCAAACTCAACTACCGTTTTACGATAGTTTTATTTTCCTTCAATCCACATAATAATTCGTTTGGTTTTTGGGCTTTTAAACGGTAAAACATAATCTACTAAATGTCCGTTTTCGTCTATCAAGTATTTTTGAAAATTCCATTTTACAGAGCTACTTATAACGCCGTTTTTAGCTTTATCGGTTAACCAACCGTATAATTCTGATATACTATCGCCCTTTACATTCACTTTATCCATCATAGGAAAAGTTACTCCGTAGTTTTTTGTACAAAAGTCTTTAATTTCAGAATTATTGCCCGGCTCTTGCTCTTTGAATTGATTGCAAGGAAAACCTATGATGATGAATTTTTGATTTTTATATTGCTGATACAATTCTTCCAACTCTTTATACTGAGGTGTGAAACCACATTTGCTAGCCGTATTTACAATTAAAATTTTATAGCCTTTAAGCGTCGAAAAATCGAACTCAGTACCCTCCAATGTTTTTACTTTAAATTGATAAATATCTGATGTTGGCTCACCTTTTTTACTTAAAAATGATAAAAGCGTAAAAGAAATTGCCGAAAAAATTAAAATAAAAACTGCTTTCATAATGCCTTAAATAAAACAAGTATAAATATAACACATAATAGTAACGCATTGTTTTATTTAAAAACACATCAGTAATAATTTTATGATTCTACTCATTTAAAACCCAAGATAAAAATCAATAAATCAACCTGCAAATAAGTGTTAGTTTAATTGTGTTTTCGAGTATTTGAGCGTAAATTTGAACCAATGAATGTAGCATTGTTAAATCAAATTATAAAAAAGGAATTCTTATTAGAATTTCGTCAAAAATCTACCCTAGCAGGAATTTTGGTTTACATTATTGCCACCGTGTTTATTTCTGCACTATCGTTTAAAAAAATTCTTCAACCTGCTGTTTGGAACGCTTTATTTTGGGTAATCTTTATGTTTATAGTTGTAAATATTGCTAGTAAAAGCTTTATGCAAGAAACAAAAGGTAAGGGACTGTACAACTATTTATACTACAATCCGCGTCAGTTTATTTTAGGTAAAATAATTTACAACATGTTGCTCATGGCAACGCTTAGCTTGTTAACTTTTTTCTTTTACTCATGGTTTGTGGGTAGTATGGTACAAGATATGGGTATGTTTTTAGTGGCACTCCTATTTAGTTCAACAGCCTTTTCGGGGGTTTTAAGTTTAATGAGTGCCATTGCCTCAAAAGCTAATAATAATATGAGCTTAATGGCTATTTTAAGTTTTCCGGTGTTAATGCCATTAATTTTAGTATCCATAAAACTAAGCAAACATGCTATTGATGGCTTAGCCTGGAGTGTTAGTTATAAATATTTGATTATTTTAATTATGCTAAATTTTGTTGTAATTGCATTGGCAACTATATTATTTAACTACCTTTGGCGCGAATGATAAAATGGTGGAAAATACTCTCGGCTCTTCTGATTTTTTATACTCTAACTTGGGGTATGTTAAACTCAGTACCTCGTTTAGATATTTTAAACGAAACGATTAGAAACGTTTACTATCACGTACCAATTTGGTTTGCCATGATTTTTCAAATGGGCTACTCTGTTGTTTATGCTATTAAGCATTTATCAAAAAACGATGTTCAAAGTGACATTATAAGCAACCAAGCAGCGCAAACCGGTTTGTTTTTTTCGATACCAGGATTATTAACCGGTAGCATGTGGGCAAAATTTACCTGGGGAACTTGGTGGACATTTGAAGATCCTAAATTAAACGGCGTGGCTATTGCCATGTTAATTTACTTAGCGTATTTTATTTTACGTAGCTCTATTATTGATGAGTTGAAGCGTGCGCGTATTGCTGCTGTGTATAATATTTTTGCCTTTGTAATGATGTTTGTGTTCATTATGATTTTACCACGTTTAACAGATTCCTTACACCCAGGCAATGGCGGAAATCCTGCTTTTGCTAAATACGATTTAGATAGTAATATGCGTATGGTATTTTATCCTGCAGTTATTGGTTGGGTATTATTTAGCCTTTGGATTTTAGACATCAAAAAACGTTTAGCAACCTTATCTTATTCAAAAAACAATGAAGAATAAATTTTATTTAATAATTGCCTCTCTTTTGTTATCAATGATAGGCCATGCTCAAACAAGTAACGGGCCTCAAATGGCCGACAGCTTTAGAAGTGAAGGAAAAATATATGTTGTAATTGCTGTATTATCAATCATTTTTACCTGCATTGTTGCTTATTTAATTTACATAGATATTAAATTAAAAAAACTCGAAAACAAGTAATTATGCTTGTTGAAAGCAACCACTAAAACAAAAAATCATGAAAAAAATACATATAGTAGGAATTGTGGTAATAGCAGTAGCAATTGGTGTTATTTTCACATCATTACAAAGCAGCGCGTCTTATGCCGATTTTGCAGAAGCAATTTCTAACCCGGATACAGAATATCACGTTGTAGGAAAATTAAATAAAGAAATACCAGTACAATACGATCCTAAAATTAATGCCGACGAATGCTCTTTTTATATGAAAGACAATAAGGGTATTGAGAAAAAAGTAGTATTACATAAAAGCGTACCTCAGGATTTTGAAAAATCAGAACAAATAGTATTAATTGGCAAAATGGAAGGCGATAACTTTCATGCAAATGATGTTTTAATGAAATGCCCAAGTAAATATAACGACGGCAAGCCGCAAGTACAATAATTAAAATCTAAATTAATCTATGGCAAAAGTTACGGGTATAGGTGGTGTTTTTTTTAAAGCTCATAATCATAAGGAATTAGCTGAGTGGTATAAAAAACATTTAGGTTTAAATCTTGAACCTTGGGGCGGAGCTATTTTAAAGTGGCCAGAAGATACAGCTAACGACAAAGGTTTAACAGTTTGGCATACCGCTTCAGAAGATACTCAATGGTTCAGTCCGAGCCAATCCTCATTTATGATAAACTACCGTATTGACAATATGGATGAAATGTTGGTTCAGTTAAAAGCAGGTAATATTGAAATTGTTAAAGGTCCTGAATATCACGAAAATGGTTCATTTGCCTGGATAATGGATCCCGCAGGTAATAAAATTGAATTATGGGAACCAAAAGCTTGGGACGAAAAAAACAAAAAATAATTTTATTGCATGACATACGTAGGTGAACATTTGTGGGCAGGAACCCTTGGAAATGCTTTTGTTTTTTTATCATTAGTAGCAGCTATTATATCAACAATTGCTTACTATTTTCAATCGAAAGATGATTTAAATAGTGAATGGAAATCGTTTGCGAAAATTAGTTTTTCTATTCACTCAGTTGCTGTAGTTGGTATTGCCGTTACTTTATTTTATATGTTGTTTAATCACATGTATGAATATTCATATGTGTGGCAACATAGTAACAATAGCATGCCAATGCAATATATCTTGTCTTGTTTTTGGGAAGGACAAGAAGGTAGTTTTTTATTATGGACATTTTGGAACGTAGTTATTGGTAATATCCTTCGCCGTCAAATTAACGAAAAGTGGAAAGCTCCTGCAATGACTGTTGTTTCGTTAGTACAAGTATTTTTAGCCAGCATGCTATTAGGAATTGTATTAGGCGATTATAAACTAGGAACAAATCCATTTACATTACTAAGAGAAAATCCTGATTTTGCTAATTTACCGTTTGTTCAAAATCCTAATTATTTAGAAAAATTAGACGGCAGAGGCTTAAATCCATTATTACAAAATTATTGGATGACAATCCATCCTCCCACTCTATTCTTAGGTTTTGCATCAACCATGCCTCCGTTTGCTTTCGCAATTGCCGGTTTATGGAAAAGAGATTTTACTAATTGGCAAAAACCTGCACTTACCTGGACTTTTTTCTCAGTAATGATTTTAGGTTTAGGTATTTTAATGGGCGGTGCGTGGGCATACGAGGCACTAAGCTTTGGTGGTTTTTGGGCATGGGATCCGGTTGAAAATTCATCTTTAGTACCTTGGTTAGTAATAGTTGGTGCCGGACACGTTATGATAATTAATAGAAACAAAGGTGGCTCTTTATTTATGACGCATCTTCTTTCTATATCATCATTCCTATTAGTGCTTTACTCAACTTTTTTAACTCGTAGTGGGATTTTAGGTAACAGTTCTGTTCATGCCTTTACTGATTTAGGCATGCAAGGGCAATTAGTTATTTATGTTATCACTTTTATTTTTATTTGTGTTATTCTTTTAATTCATGATAAACTTATCAGAGTATCATACATCATGGTTTCTTTAGTGTTATTAGTGATAGCTGTTTTATACGGATACAAAAAAATAATTTTACTTACTTGGTTAGGCGGCAGCACCATTCTTACCATTTTCGCTTACATGAAATTTTTCCCTAAAGAAGAAGAAGAAGAGAGTTTATACTCAAGAGAATTTTGGATGTTTATTGGCTCGTTAGTTTTATTACTCTCATCATTAGTAATAACCTACTTTACATCTATTCCTGTATTAAACAAGCTGTTTAATCTAGAAAAAGCTCCCATCAAAGTAGCCGACTATAATGTGTGGATGGTTCCGTTCGCCATCATCATTATTAAGTTAGTAGCTATTAGTCAGTATTTTAAATACAAAAAAAACGACCCAAAACAATTTTTAAAACAAAATCGTTGGCCTGCATTATTAGCGTTAATATTTGGTTTAACGTGTGTAATTCCGTTATACTTTTTAAAAGACTATACAAATGCCAGTAATCTAGAAAAATGGAATTTAATCTCTTATGCTCTTTTATTTGTAGCATCATTATTTGCAATATTTACAAATCTGGATTATTGGGTAAGAATATTAAAAGGCCATTTACGTCACGCTGGCTCATCTATAGCACATATTGGTTTTACACTCATTATTTTAGGTTCGTTAATTTCAACATCCAAAAAACAAACTATTTCGCAAAACACTTCTAAAAAACAAGTAGAATCTTTAGGAGAAAACTTTAGTGCACAAAAAAGCTTAGTCTTAACTAAAGGCGACACCTTACCTATGGGTAACTATATGGTAACCTATGTTGGTAAAGAAAGAAAAGGAATTGATGTGTTTTTTAACATCGACTATTTTAAAATGAACAACGAAGGTAAACGCGAAAAAGCCTTTAGTTTGACCCCTATGGTTCAGGATAATCCACGTATGGGCAAAGCATCAAACCCTGATACTAAACATTTTATTACAAACGATATTTACACACATATAACGTATGCTGATTTAGATGAGGCACCTCAAGTTAAAGAAAATGCATATAAGGAACCAACCAATTTTGTTGGTCACATGGGGGATACTTTATTTGCAGATAATGCTATTATAAAAATTGACAGTATCACCACAAATTTAACCGAAGAACAATTTGCGAAAAACGACAGTATGCTAATTGTTACTGCCGTTTTAAAAGCTATTGATATTAATGGAAATGTATACCGAGCAACTCCTAAATATATCTTAAAAGACAATATGGTATTACCTGATGAGTTTGTTTTAAATGAATTAGGATTAAAATTTATTTTCTGGAAAATAAACCCTAACGAAGGTAGTGTTGAAATACAAATGAGCGAAAAAGTTGGTAATACAAAAGAGTTTGTAGTTTTAGAAGCCTATATGTTTCCATTCATCAATGTACTTTGGGTAGGATGCTTGTTAATGGTAGTAGGAACAACTATTGCTATTATGGAGCGCCGCAGAGTAAATAAAATAAAAGCTGCTAACGCTTAATTATTTTAAATCTTGAAAAAACCAATTGATATTGTATTTATTGGAACCGGTAATGTAGCTTCACATATTGCCGATTCTTTTAGGGAGTTATCATCTGTACGTATTGTGCAGATGTTTAATCACAGTAACAATAAACGCAGTAAAGATTTAGCCAAACAACACCACTGCCCTTTAATTACAGATTACAAAAAAATTAACAACTCGGCGCATCTATACATTATTGCCGTGAAGGATGATGTCATTAATGAAGTTGTTTCTGAGTTAATCCCACTGCATTTAAATGGACTTGTAATTCATACATCGGGTAGTATTGATATAAATATTTTGTCTAAAGTCGGGAAAAATTATGGTGTATATTATCCCTTACAAAGTTTTTATCCAAACGCAAAAATTAACTGGAAAAATACACCTCTGCTCATCGAAGCGAGTAATAAAACAGCGTTGAGTATACTTAAGCAACTAGCAATAGGTGTATCTAAAAATGTAAAAACACTTAATTCGGAAGAGCGTTTAAAATTACATTTAGCCGCTGTATTTGCTTGTAATTTTACTAACGCATTGTACGTATCTGCTTTTGAAATTGTAGAATCTTTTTTAAATAAAAAAGGCACTCAATTGCTTATGCCAATTATGCAGGATTCTTTCAAAAAACTAGAAATCGTACACCCGAGGCTAGCA
>Ga0066410_1000395_pt1 | contig 12441 bp, 13 predicted proteins | sample LakWasMet14_LOW5_2_FD_59497 | JGI IMG/M metagenome (GOLD analysis project Ga0066410, IMG submission 59497) | Freshwater sediment methanotrophic microbial communities from Lake Washington under simulated oxygen tension - Sediment Metagenome 14_LOW5 | ecosystem: Environmental > Aquatic >...
AAAAAATTTTCGCAATTATATAACGAAACAGTAATTGGCTGTTTAGTTTGTGCAAAAGAAGATATACTTAATGATAGTAATAGGGAAAAAGAAACAGATTTAATCATTGGTGATAAATATTTAATATTGTAAATATAACCAAACAATATTTAAACCATATTTACATAATGTTATAAATTTATAAAAATGAAAAAACACTTAACCTTTAAAAAAATAAGCATTGCCTTAGTAGTTATATTAATCTTAATTCAATTTATTAGAATTGATAAAACCATAAAACCGATAAATACAGCTAAGGATTTTGTTTTTGTGACAAGCGCTAACCCAGAGGTTACCAATATATTAAAAGTAGCTTGTTATGATTGCCACTCAGACCAACCGATTTATCCTTGGTACACAAATATTGCACCGGTATCTTGGTGGATTAAACATCATATTGATGAAGGAAGCCATCATTTAAATTTTTCGGTTTGGGGTGATTATAAAGATAAACGTAAACACCATAAATTAGAAGAATGTATTGAAATGGTTGAAGAAGGTGAAATGCCAATGAACTCATACACATGGATGCATAAAGAAGCAAAACTAACCGATGCACAAAAACTACAGTTAGTTCAGTTTTTTAAAGGTTTAAAAGACAGCATGAATCTTCCGGAAGAAACAGAAGAACATCATTAACAAAAAAGCCCCGATTAATCGGGGCTTTTTTGTTAATACGTTTAGTTTTTTCTATTCATTTCGTTTTTACTAAAGAGAGCCTGAAATCGGCCAGATATGCCGAACTCGAAGCAAACTCCCCCCATTTTCCAGGTTGCACCATCAGCCTCTGTATATTTTTTAGTGCCATCATCAGCTAATACTTTATTGTATAAATGTTTGTTATAGTTTAAGCTTAAAAACATTCCAATATATTTCCCAAAATAAAAATGAGGAGAGACATGAATGTTTAAAATACCTCCCTTAGCACTAAAATGTTGCGTTGCGCTTAAATCACCTCCAAAATTACTAATACCATAGCCAATACCAATAGGAAGATCAAAATTATCATTGCTATTTGCTACATGAAAATTGGCACGCAACATAATATCGTTTCCTCTTAATTTATTTCCACTCGATTTACCATACGTTCCTCTTCTGTAGGATACACCAACACCCAAAAAATTTAATACACCAAACTCAGCGTTAATTCTTGGCATAGTACCTACAGCACCAATGCCTGTTATCGTTTGTTTATTTACTGGTGAATAGGCTTTAATGCCATATATACCAAAACCAACTCCGGCATCTGCTGCAACTGTTCCAAATTTAAATGATTGTGCGTTGAAGTCTGTAATTAAAAAGAATAATGTAGATAGGAATAATAATTTTGCTTTCATATATTTTGTTTTTGCAAAGTTGAGGTTTTGCAAAAACAAAAAAGTACCCGCTAGTGGGTATTTTATAAAATTAAAAAGCCCGATACTTGTATCGGGCTTTGTTTTATTAATCGATAAGAGTTAATTATAAACCTAATAACACTTCTTCAGGGTTTTTACCACCAAATAACATACGGGTTGGGTTTTCTAACATCTCTTTTACTTTCACTAAGAAACCAACACTTTCACGTCCGTCAATAATTCTGTGATCATAACTTAATGCTACATACATCATCGGACGAATTACAATTTGACCATTAACTGCCATTGGACGCTCAACCACATTGTGCATACCTAAAATAGCGCTTTGCGGAGGGTTGATAATTGGTGTACTCATCATACTTCCAAATACGCCACCGTTAGTAATAGTAAAGGTACCGCCTTCCATATCAGCAATGGTTAATTTACCATCACGAGCTTTGATAGCTAAGTCTTTAATACCACCTTCAATTTGAGCTAAGCTCATTAATTCGGCATTACGTAATACAGGAACCATTAAACCTTTTGGTGCGCTAACCGCAATACCAATATCACAGTATTTATTGTAAACGATTTCTTCACCATCAATCATTGCATTTACTGCAGGGTAGTTATATAAAGCTTCTGTTACAGCTTTAGTAAAGAAACTCATAAACCCAACATTGTTGCCATGAACCTCTTTGAACTTATCTTTATATTTTGCACGAATCGCATAAATGCCACTCATATCAATTTCATTGAAAGTGGTTAGCATAGCAGTTTCGTTTTTAACTGAAACTAAGCGTTTAGCAACAGTTTTACGTAAAGACGTCATTTTTGTACGATCTTTATCTCTGCCACCTTTCCATGAGTTTGATAATACTTCAGCAGCAGTTGGTAAACCGTTAGATAAAGCAGCTAATACATCTTGTTTAGTGATGCGTCCGTCTTTACCAGTGCCAGCAATTTGAGAAGATTTTACACCGTTTTCAGCCATTAACTTAGCAGCGCTTGGGCTTGGAGTACCAGTAGCGTAAGATGTAGATGCAGGAGCAGCAGTTGCTTTTGCTTCCTCTTTTTTCGGCTCTTCTTTTTTAGCTTCAGCTTTAGGAGCTTCTACAGCAGCTTTAGTTTCCGGTTTAACAGAAGTATCAATTTTAACAACAACTTGTCCTACTTTTACAGTGTCGCCTTCTGCAGCTAACACTTCAATTTTACCAGCTTCTTCAGCATTTAAAGTTAAGGTTGCTTTATCAGAATCAATTTCTGCTAACACATCATCTTTATCTACTACATCGCCGGTATTTTTTACCCAACGTGCAATAACCACTTCTGTAATTGACTCTCCTGGGCTTGGTACTTTTAATTCTACAATTGCCATAAAAATATTTTAATTAATTATAAATGTTTAAATGATTATTTTACTAATACTTTAGAAAACAAATTAGTCATGATTTCTTCGTTCTCTGCATTATGACGTTTAGAGAAACCAGTTGCCGGACTTGCCGCTTCGTCTCTTCCGAAATATTTTAAGTTTAACGAGCGTAGGTTTTTATCTACAAATCTCCAAGGACCCATATTTTCTGGTTCTTCCTGAACAAATAAATAATCTTTTGCCTTGTTGTATTTTTTCAAAATAGCATCTACTTGTTTTTGTGGGAAAGGATATAATTGCTCTAAACGAATGAAAGCAATATCATCAACGCCTTCTTTATCTCTGCGCTCAATTAAATCATAATAAACTTTACCTGAGCAGAAAGCAACACGTGTTACTTTTTTAGCATCGATAGTATCATCTAATACCTCTTGGAAATTACCTTTTGTAAAGTCTGTTAATTTACTTACACAGCTTGGGTAACGCAATAATTTTTTAGGAGTAAAGCATACTAATGGTTTACGGAAATCGCGTTTTAATTGGCGACGTAACACGTGGAATTGTTGAGCAGGTGTAGTTGCATTTACAATTTGCATGTTGTTTTCTGCGCAAGCTTGTAAGAAACGTTCCATACGAGCCGAAGAGTGCTCAGGACCTTGACCTTCGTAACCATGAGGTAATAATACAACCAAGCCATTCATACGGCGCCATTTGTATTCTGCCGACGTTAAATATTGGTCGATGATAATTTGTGCACCATTAAAGAAATCACCAAACTGAGCTTCCCAAATAGTTAATGTGTTTGGTGATGCAAAGGCATAACCATATTCAAAACCTAAAACACCGTATTCACTTAATAAAGAGTTATAGATATCAAGTTTTGCTTCAGCACCAATATTATTTAATGGAGTATATTCTTCTTCGCTATCTTCAACTTTAACTACTGCATGACGGTGAGAGAAAGTTCCACGCTCAACATCTTGTCCACTGAAACGAACTTGATGACCTTCTTTCATTAATGTTGCGTAAGCTAATAACTCACCCATTGCCCAATCGTAATTATCGTTGGCAATCATCGCTTTTCTATCATCAAACAACTTCTGAATTTTGTTAAAGAATTTTTTGTCTTTAGGTAATTCAGTTGTTTTTTTAGCTAAGTCTAAGAATGTTTTTTCGTCAACTGCTGTTTTTGGAGACACATCAAACGCATCATTTGACGCCATTTTAACGCCTTTCCAAGCGCCCTCTAAGAACGACGTAATTTTTACACTCTCAGTTTTTTTAGCAGCATCTAAATTTTCTTCTAACTCAGCTTTAAAAGCCGATTCAATAGCTTTTGATTCGTCTGCTAATGCATTTCCTTCTGCGGCTAATTTCTTAACGTAAATATCTTTAGGATTTGCGTGTGCTGCAATAGCTTTGTATAATAATGGTTGAGTGAAACGAGGTTCATCACCTTCGTTATGCCCGTATTTACGGTAGCATAACACATCAATAAATACATCGCGGTGAAATGTTTGACGGAATTCCATCGCTAATTTTGATACAAAGCATAAAGCCTCAACATCATCACCATTTACATGGAACACCGGACTCAAAACAACTTTAGCAACATCTGTACAATATGTTGATGAACGAGCATCCATGTAGTTAGTTGTAAAACCAACTTGGTTATTAATTACAAAGTGAATTGTACCACCTGTTTTGTAACCATCTAATTGGCTCATTTGAATGACTTCGTAAACTAAGCCTTGACCAGCAACCGCAGCATCACCATGTAAAATTACCGGACAAGCTTTTGAATTATCACCTTTATGGCGGTTATCGATTTTTGCACGGATAATCCCTTCTACAACAGGAGCAACAGTTTCTAAGTGAGATGGGTTTGGAGTTAATGAAATATGAACTTTTTTTCCGTCATCACTTGTTTGATCGGATGAGTAACCCATGTGGTATTTAACGTCACCATCAAACAAAGAATCTTCACTTGGTCTTCCTTCAAACTCAGTGAAAACATCTTTATAAGTTTTGTTCATGATGTTAGTTAACACATTCAAACGACCACGGTGCGCCATACCAACCACATAATCCTCAATACCTAAATTAGCACCATGTTCCATTAATGCATTCATTGCCGGAATCACAGCCTCACCCCCTTCTAATGAGAAACGTTTTTGACCAACGTATTTAGTAGCTAAGAAATTTTCGAAAACAACAGCCTGAGTTAATTTTTTCAAAATCACTTTTTTCTCAGCGTTTGAAAAAGCAGGCGTATTTTTGTTTTTTTCCATGCGCTCTTGTAACCATTTTACAACTTTTGGTTCACGCATGTAAACAAACTCGGCACCAATACTTTGGCAATAAGTTGTTTCTAAATGGCTAACAATATCTTTTAGTTTTGCAGCACCTAAACCAATTTCGTTTCCGGCCTGAAAAACAGTTTCTAAATCTTTATCAGAAAGACCAAAATTTTCTAATGCCAAAGTTGGCTCGTAAGAACGACGCTCACGCACAGGGTTTGTTTTAGTAAACAAGTGTCCGCGTTGGCGGTAACCATGAATTAAACTAATTACTTTAAATTCCTTAGTAACATTTTCAGGAATTGCGCCACCTTCTGTATCGTAAGATGTGCGGGCAAACTCAAAGCCTTTAAAGAAATCTCTCCATGAAGCATCAACAGAGTTTGGGTCTTGGGAATATTGCAAAAATAAACTTTCAATAGCGTTTACATCGCTTGTTCCAACATAAGAAAATTTGTCCATTTTAATTTTCGTTAAAATAAGGCGCTAATTTAATGATTTTAATGGATTTTGCTTATTTTTAACCCGTGAAATACAGATTATTTTTAATCCTAATTATTGGTGCTTTTTCAGTTGCGTTTTCTCAAGAAAACCAAACTCAAACATTGCTTAAAGTAAAAGCACTTCAAGAAAAAAAGATAGAGTACAATAAACGTACTAACGGCGAAACCGATGGCTATCGCTTAAAAATTCATTTTGGAGCAGACCGAACAAAGGCAAAAGATGTAAAAAATAAGTTTGACGCCAAGTATGCTGATATGCCTACTTATGAAGACTATCAACAGCCTAACTTTGTTATTACCGTTGGCGATTATAAAACTAAATTAGAAGCTTTTGAAGCATTAAAGAGAATTAAAGATGAATATCCTTATGCTTTTATTGTGAAAAGCAAAATAAAGCCAACAAAGTTTAATTAATTCTATTTTTCCATCCCTAAATTTATTATGAAAACAATCGACAGCTTAGATTTACAAAACAAACGCGCTTTAATTCGCGTAGATTTTAATGTTCCTTTAAACGAAAACTTTGAAGTAACAGACGAAACTCGCATTAAAGCAGCAACTCCAACTATTAAAAAAATTCTTGAAAAAAGCGGTAGCGTTATCTTAATGTCGCATTTAGGTCGCCCAAAAGAGGGCCCAACTAATAAATATTCATTAAAACATATTGTAAGTACAGTTGCAAAAAATATTGGCACAGATGTTCAGTTTGCAGATGATTGCATTGGAGCAGATGCTTATGCAAAATCAACAGAATTAAAACCCGGACAAGTTTTATTATTAGAGAACCTACGTTTTTACAAAGAAGAAGAAAAAGGTGATGTGGCGTTTGCTGAAAAATTAAGCAAACATGGTGATATTTATGTGAACGATGCTTTTGGAACAGCGCACAGAGCGCATGCATCTACAGCAGTTATTGCTCAATTTTTTAAAGATGATGCAAAATGTTTTGGCTATGTAATGGCAGGAGAAGTTGCCAGCATTAACAAAGTAATTAATGGAGCAGAAGCACCTTTTACTGCTATTGTTGGCGGTGCGAAAGTGAGCGACAAAATTTTAATTATTGAGCAGTTAATGAACAAAGCCAACAATATTTTAATTGGTGGTGGTATGGCTTTTACATTTGTTAAGGCAATGGGTGGCACAATTGGTAAGTCATTGTGCGAAGATGATAAATTAGACTTAGCAAAAGAATTATTAGCAAAAGCAAAAGCAAAAGGAGTGAATTTATACATTCCTACAGATGCGATTGTGGCAGATAATTTTGCAAACGATGCTGCTAAAAAACACAGTAATATTAACACGATTGAAGATGGTTGGATGGGCTTAGACATTTCGGATGAAACCATTAAAACATACAGCGAGGTAATAAAAAATTCAAAAACCATTTTATGGAACGGACCAATGGGTGTTTTTGAAATGAGTAGTTTTGAAAACGGTACCAAACAAGTTGCATTTGCTATTACTGAGGCTACTAAAAAAGGAGCATACTCATTAATTGGTGGTGGAGATAGTGTAGCTGCTATTAATAAATACAACCTAGCTGACCAAGTTAGTTATGTTAGTACTGGTGGAGGTGCTTTATTAGAATACATTGAACAAGGAAGTTTACCAGGCGTTCGAGCAATCGAGGGATAATTGGTTTTAAGAGATAGAATCATCGATTTATCCATGAAAATCTGCGAGAACCGAAATAAAAAATAAAAGTTATATTTGAACTTTATAAAAAACAACAAAAAATGGAATTATACTTAGATTCAGCAAACCTTAAAGAAATTGAAGAAGGTTTTAAATTAGGATTTTTAAACGGACTTACAACTACTCCTACCTTCATGCAAAAAGAAGGTATTACTGATATTGATGGAACTATTGTAAAATTAAGCAAAATTGTTCCTGTACTTCAAATTGAAGCTTTAGGAAATACTGCAGAAGAAGTTTTAGCAGAAGCTGAGCGTCAGTTAGCATTAGGCTTAGACCCTAAAAAAACAGTTTTCAAAATTCCTGTTTCATTAGAAGGGGTTCGTGCTTGTAAAATGTTACGCGATAAAGGTTATTTAGTAAATGTACACTTAGTTTATACTTTACAACAAGCCTATATGGCTATGCAAGCTGGTGCAACTTATGTTTGTCCATTAGTTGGTCGTTTACAAGATCAAGGACACGATGCTTTAGCTTTAGTAGAACAATGCGTAAACGCAGTTGATTTATATGGTTACGATACAAAAATTATGTTCTCATCTGTTCGTCATGCTGAGCATGTGCGTAATGCTATTAACATTGGTGTTCACACAATCACAGTTCCGTTAAAAGTAATGAAACAATTAACAGAGAACAACTTCACAACATTAGGAACAGATCAGTTCATTCAAGATACTCGTTTAATGATGGTAAAAGTAAAAGAAGCAATTAAAGGAATTAACCCGGTTGTTTCTGAAAACACTTCTATTACAGATGCTATTGTTAAAATGACTGAATTTGGATATGGTGCGGTTACTGTAACAAAAGCGGATGGTAGCATTAAAGGCGTATTTACAGATGGTAGCTTACGTAAATTAATCGGTGAAAAAGGACGTGATATTTTAGCTAAAAACTTATCAGATTTAGAATACCGTGAACCAATAACAATTGATGCTAACGTTTTATTAAATGAAGCAAACGTTTTATTTAAGAAAACAAACGTTGATACTATTGTTGTTACTGATGGTGGTAAACCTGTTGGTATGTTAGACATCCAAGATATGAAAGGATAGGATTAAAATAATCCTTAAATAATAAAAGCCTTATTGAAATCTCAATAAGGCTTTTTTGTTTTTAAAACTATATATTTATATCATAAAATTGTCATCCTCTTCTCTTCAATGTTATGCTGAACTTGCTTCAGCATCTCATGAGACCCTGAAACGAGTTCAGGGTGACAAAGAAACTTGAATAATCATGTCGCATTTAACACAAATATTTACCGAAATAGGAGGCGAATTTGTTCTGCCTGAAGCAACTTTGATTGAAAAAATGAAACACATTAAAGCCTTTGTTTATGATTGGGACGGTGTGTTTACTGATGCGGGCAAAGACCATTTGTTGCAAAGCAGATTTAGTGAAGCAGATAGTATGGGTACAAATTTGTTGAGGTTTTCATATTATTTAAATAATAAAACAATACCTACAACAGCTATTATTTCGGGCGAAAAAAACAGCGCAGCTTTTACCTTTGTCGATAGAGAGCGTTTTCATGCTTCTTACTCTAAATTCGCCAATAAAATTGATGCTGCTAAACACTTGTGTGAAATACATAAAATACAATTAAATCAAATTGCCTATGTATTTGATGATGTATTAGATTTAGGTTTGGCAGAGGAATGTGGTTTGAGAATTTTTATTCCACGCAATGCAAATCCTTTATTCAATGAGTATGTTTTAAAACATCATTTAGCAGATTATGTTACTGGTAATCAAAGCGGACAAGGTTCTGTGAGAGAGGCCTGCGAATTAATGATTGGTTTAAATGGAAATTATGACGCAGTTATTTCGGAACGCGCAAAATTTTCGGCGCTTTATAAATCGTATTTAGAGTTAAGAAAAGGAACTACACCAATTTATTACACAGCTCAAGATGGATTAGTGGTTGAGTTAGCTAGACAACACCCATCGACATAGACACTATTACATGACAAAGAAAATATTAAATAAAGGTGACTGGTTTTTAGTTGAAATCATAGAAATATGTGAACCCGCTAATGCAGACATTAAAAACCCAGAAAGACGAGCAACAACATGGGGAAACTATATTTTAATAAATGCTAAGACTCCAAGCGAGGCATTTGACAAAGCAGTAAAAATTGGAAAAGCAGGCTCGTATAGTTTTAAAAGTCACGAAGAGAAAATGAAATGGAAGTTCGCAGGTATTGGAGATTTATTACCAATTTACGAAGACATTGAAGATGGCGCAGAAATATTATGGAAAGACTATGGAAACATTCAAGCAAAACGTGTTACTAAAATTGTTCAGACAAAAAAGAGCTACTAAAAGACATCAAACTTAAAAAAGACTGACCCATTTGACACCCAGAAATAAAAGCAAGATGGGTTTTACATTAGCTAGCAGCACTTACCAAAAATGCGCGCATACATCAAAGCATTTGCAAAAGTTCAAGATTGTTTCGCGAAAGAATTTTCATTTCGTAAATGCCCAATAAACATTTAGCTTTGTTAGTAGCTTCTCGGTAGACAATGGTTTCAAACCGCACTATTGGTAGCTGCAAAACGGTAAAAAGATAGACCTATTCTCTTACCCACATTAATACTTTACCGTTGTCTTTGTAGTATTCAAAGTCTTTATCAAAGGCAATAGCGCAAAAATCAATAAAAGGTAAAATTCCAAAAACCCCGCCAAGGCTTGCTATATAAGCAACAGGGACATAAGGTTTTGTGCCCAGATAAATTCGGTGTAAACCGACCATGCCAAACGGAAAAGGAAACGCAAGTACCGCAGCCGTTATACGTTTATTTAAACGTTGCTTTTTTTTAAATACTTTAAAAACAGGATTTGGTCTTTCGAGCGTAGAGTTCTCAGTTAAATCAATGCCTTCAAAATTTATAACGTTTTCCGTATGATCTATATAAAAAACCAAACCCTCGTTGTTGCCAGAAAAAACAGGTTTTGCCAATATAAATAGGAATATGAAAAACAGTTTTTTCAAAAATTATTCTTGTTTTAAAAGTTTAACATCATCAATTAACTTAACAACAGCAACACTGTCAGTGCCGTCATATACACCACGTATTCGTTTTTGTTTATCCACCAATACAAATAGTTCGCTATGTAAAAAACCTTCCGGTGAGCCATCATCCTCAAAAGCATTTACTAAGTAGCTGTATTTAGCTAAATCATAAATTTCTTTTTTGTTGCCGGTTAAAAAATGCCATTTGTTTTTTACAGCACCATAGCTTTGTGCATAACCATTTAGCACTTCAACGGTGTCGTGCATAGGGTTTACGGTATGCGATAAAATCAAAACATCATTATCATTTTTATAAGCATCTTGTACATGAACTAACTGAGAGCTCATGCGTGGACAAATACTTTGGCAGCTTACAAAAAAGAAATCGGCGATGTAAATTTTACCATCAATTGTTTTCTCGGTAATGGTGTCGTGGTATTGGTTGATAAACGAAAAGCCTTGTATGGTATGATAAATAGTGTCTTTAGCATCGGTACCGGCTAGTTTTTTTTCGCCAAAAACAGGTAGTAACAGTTTTTTTTCAGTGTCTTTTTTTTCTGAAGAACAACTGATAAGTCCGGCAACAATTAATAAACTTAAAACTAAACGTAGCATTATTTTTCTTCTATTTTATTGGCATTAATTAATGTTTTTTTCTCTTCTTTTAAACGTAAGTGCTGATACTCTTCCATTAAACGTTTAATCTCCGACACATATCTGGCATCATAATAACCTCTTATGGTTCTTTGCGCATCTACCAAAACAAAAAAACTATAATCAATATGAACAGGTTTTTCTTTAAAATAGCTATAATTCAAACTATCAAAGGATAGGGAGTTCCAATGTAAATTTTTGATATTAGGATTTCCTGTTTCTAATTTTTCGAACTCACTTAAACAGTTTTCGCTTTTTGTGCCATCACATGGCGTTACAATTATAAACGGAATGTTTTTTATTTTTTCTTTTTTATACTGAGCATATTCACTTAATCCTGCCAAACGATAATTATCTGCTTTATAACTTTGTTTTATAAAACACACAACATATAAAGGATATTGAACAGTATCAAGAGTTACAACTGATAAACCACTCGAATCAACCGGATTAGACGAAAGTTGATAAAATGTTGAGCCAACTGTATAAAAAACTGAATCTTTATTTACTAGTTTTTTTGGGCCATAATGCGGTAATTTTTTAGAGTTAATGGTGCTTAATTCTAGTATAACCCAAAATGTAGACGGAAACAGAATAATTAAAAATAAAATGAGTTTTTTGTTTTTCATAGCAATGTGTTAAAACGTTCTGTTACTTAAACTCAAATTAATTTTTTCCTGTAGTTTTTGATAAAAAGCATCTACGTGAGAACCTTTTATACCAAACAAATTAACCTCGATAGTCTCATTATCATTGTAAACTAATGTTATTGAATTAGAATTGCCTTTAGATATTGATTTTATATCAAGGTAGTAGAATTCTTTATCATGAAATAAGCTTTGTTTAATCTCGAAACGATTTTCGTAAACCAAAACAAAAGGATTTAAAAATAACCAGAATGCCTGATAGGATATAACAATTCCGGGCACAGCTACTAAGGAGCCCCATGGATTTACATTTTTTAATAAATCAATGGCTAGCCAATCTAAAAATAAGCCCACTGCCGTAACTGATAATACAAGTAAAATATTTCGTTCAAAATATTCCTTAGGTTCGTCTTTTTCGTTTTTCACACGTCAAAGTTAAAAATTAATGTTCTTTAACTTTTACTTCATCTGTTTTTTTTTTATAATTGTCTATTAACAAATAATTTACGTAACGTTTGTTGTATAAACGGCGTTATATAGGTAACCAATACATTAGTCATGAGAGCTACACTTAAACAAACGACACAAAAATTGCTTATAGCAGCAATTTGCGTTTCGGGGTCTTTGTTTTCACAAAGTACCGCAACAATGGTTGACAACCCAGTGGCTGCTATGCTTGATAGTTTGGCAAACCAAAAAATGCTTGAAAAAGCCTTAGCAAAACCGGCTTATCCTAAAACAAATAAATATAAGTACTCAGCGGATAGCATTCCGCGTTTTGAAGATTTTGTTTACGAGAGCCGTTTGGCAAAATTGGATGCCAACTCACCCTTTGACTTGGTGTATAACCCTCACGTTAAAGGCTTTATAGATT
>Ga0066410_1000397_pt1 | contig 12430 bp, 14 predicted proteins | sample LakWasMet14_LOW5_2_FD_59497 | JGI IMG/M metagenome (GOLD analysis project Ga0066410, IMG submission 59497) | Freshwater sediment methanotrophic microbial communities from Lake Washington under simulated oxygen tension - Sediment Metagenome 14_LOW5 | ecosystem: Environmental > Aquatic >...
CGCATGGCGGAACCGGTGGTGTTGCTACATGGCGTATGGATGCGCAGTCCGGCCTTGTTGATGCTTTCCAATCGCTTGCGCGCGAGAGGTTTCGCGCCGGTTCGTTTTGACTACGCCAGTCTGTTTCGCAATCCGTCGAAATCGATGGAAAAACTGGCGATGAAGCTATACGGCTTCGGCAATGGCCCGGTACATATCGTTGGCCATAGTCTTGGGGGGCTCATGGCGGTCGAAACCCTCAACCAATATCAGAAACTTCCCCCTGGCCGGGTGGTTTGTCTCGGCTCCCCCCTGGCGGGCAGCGGTACGGCTCGCGTACTGCATCAGAAGCATCTGGGCTTCATGACCGGCAAGAGCGGTCCTCTGTTGCGCGGCGGCCTTATGCATGTGCCCGAGGGAAGGGAGGTTGGCATGATTGCCGGCGCGAAAGGTCGCGGACTGGGGCAGGTCATTCGTAAATTCGACGGTTTGCATGACGGCACAGTGGCCGTTTGGGAAACGCGGATTCCGGGGTTGAGCGAGCATTTGGTCGTTCCCGTATCGCACACCGGTCTGGTGTTCTCCAAAGACGTCGCCGAACGTACCGCCAATTTTCTGGAAACCGGTCATTTCGAGCGTTAGGCAATGCCTCGGGCTATAATCGCCAATTGTCATCAACTCACTTAAAGACGGATATCTAGTATGGGCAGAGGGCCATCCATCGCGGGTCGCAAGGGCGTGCAAGACGCCAAGCGCGGTCAAATCTTCACCAAGCTGATTCGCGAGATTGGCGTCGCTGCCCGCAACGGCGGCGGTGATCCGAAAACCAATTCCCGCCTTCGTCTTGCCATGGATAAATCGCTTGCGATGAATATGAGCAAGGACGTGATTGAACGCGCGATCAAGAAAGCCACCGGCGAACTCGACGGCATCAACTACGAAGAAATCCGCTATGAAGGTTATGCACCCGGCGGCATCGCGGTTCTCGTTGATTGCCTCACGGAAAACAAACTGCGCACCGTTGCCGAAGTGCGTCACGCCTTCAGCAAATGCGGCGGCAATATGGGGTCCGAAGGTTCGGTCGCTTTCATGTTCAAAAAGCTCGGCGTGATTACGTTTGAGCCTGGCAGCGACGAAGACAAAATTACCGAAATTGCGATTGATGCCGGCGCCGACGATGTCGTGGCCTATCCCGAAGATGGTTATATCGATGTCATCACGACGCCGGAAAATTTTGAAGCGGTGAAAACCGCCATGGATGCTGCGGGTCTGAAATACATCGAGGCGGAAGTAACCCTGCGTGCCGACAACGATATTGCCGTCGAGGGAGATACCGCGAAGCAGGTCGTCAAAATGTTGAACATGCTGGAAGATCTGGACGACGTGCAGAACGTCTATTCGAATGCCGAATTGGGTGAAGATGCCTATTCGTAAGCCGAGTCACGCTGCATGACCCGCATCCTCGGTATTGACCCAGGCTCTCAGCGGACCGGCGTCGGCATTATCGATTCCGACGCCACCGGTCGTTGCGTGCATGTGTTCCATTCGCCGATCGTATTGTTGGGGGCCGATGATTTCCCGAAGCGCTTGAAGATACTGCTCGACGAGCTGGGTGCGATCATCGAAAAATACAGGCCCGAAGAAGTCGCCATCGAAAAAGTATTCATGGCAAAAAATCCGGATTCTGCCCTGAAGCTTGGACAAGCTCGCGGTGCCGCGATGTGCGCGGCCGTGATGCGCGATCTGCCCGTGCATGAATATGCCGCGAAAGAAATCAAGCTCGCCGTAGTAGGCAAGGGCAGTGCCGATAAAGTGCAGGTCCAGCACATGGTCGGCGTGATGCTGAATTTGCACGGCAAGCTGCAAGCCGACGCTGCCGATGCATTGGGTGTAGCGCTCACGCATGCGCATTTGAGGGCGGCGGTGAAGCGCACCGGCGTCACCGCACAGCAATTATGGAGACGTAAATGATTGGTCGCTTGAAAGGCATTCTCATCCACAAGCAGCCGCCCTGGCTGGTAATTGATGTCCACGGCGTCGGTTATGAGCTGGAAGCGCCGATGTCGACTTTTTATGACCTGCCCGAACTCGGCCGTGAAGTCTCTTTATTCACCCATTACGCCGTCAAGGAAGACTCGGTGGCGCTTTATGGTTTTATGCGGGAGCATGAACGCCGTTTATTTCGGGAAGTACAGAAAGTCTCGGGCATCGGCGCCAAAATAGCCCTGGCTATCCTGTCGGGTTCCAGCGTGGATGAGTTTGCCCGTCTGGTACAAAGCGGCGATGTGACGGCCCTGTGCCGCATTCCCGGTATCGGCAAGAAAACCGCCGAGCGCATCGTGGTCGAATTGCGTGATCGCGCGGCCGACCTTATCAGTGGCTCGGTGCTTTTTTCCGGCGGAAAAGACATGCCGCGAGACCCCGTCACCGAGGCCGGTATTGCCCTGCAGCAGCTCGGCTATAAGCCGGCAGAAATCAGCAAGATGGTAAAAATCGCCGAAACCGGCGATTCGGCGGAAGATATCATCCGAAAAGCGTTAAAATCCGCACTTCGCAGCTAGGTTGCCTGGATAAAAATACATGTCACACACGGAAGACGGGCACGGCTCAAAAAAACTGGCGCCTCTAATTATGGGTGCGATCGGCGTGGTGTTTGGCGACATCGGTACCAGCCCGCTTTACACGCTGAAAGAAGCTTTTGGCCATGCCTATGGCATGCAGGTGAACGAAGCGAATGTGCTGGGCATCCTGAGCCTGGTGTTCTGGGCCATGTTGCTGGTCGTCACCGTCAAATACGTCATGGTCGTGATGCGCGCGGACAACCGCGGTGAGGGCGGTATTCTTGCCCTGATGACCGTCGTGAAACGTACCTTGCCGATAGCATCGCCGTTGACTTATACCGTCGGCATTCTGAGCGTTCTAGGCACTGCATTATTCTTTGGCGATGCTGTGATAACGCCTGCGATGTCGGTTCTTTCTGCCGTGGAAGGCCTGGAAGTCGCCACGCCCGCATTCAAGCCCTATGTCGTTCCGGTATCCATTTTCGTGTTGCTGATTTTGTTTGCCGTGCAACGCAAAGGCACCGATAAGGTAGGGAAAATGTTCGGCCCGGTCATGATTCTGTGGTTCGCCGTGCTGGCGGTGTTGGGTTTCGCGCAGATCATCAAAAACCCGACTGTTTTATATGCCCTCAGCCCGCATTACGCGGTTCAGTTTTTCATAGAACACGGAAAGATGGCCTGGCTGGGATTGGGCGCCGTGGTGTTGGCAGTCACCGGCGGGGAAGCACTCTACGCCGACATGGGACATTTTGGCCGAATCCCGATCCGATATGCCTGGCTTGGTTTCGTCATGCCTTGCCTATTGTTGAATTATTTCGGTCAGGGTGCGCTGGTTTTGGCTTCCCCGGAAGCGGTGGCGAATCCTTTCTATTACATGGTGCCGGATGTTCTGCTATATCCCGCCATTTTGCTGGCCATGCTGGCGACGGTAATTGCATCGCAAGCCGTGATATCGGGTGCGTTTTCGCTCGCGCGGCAGGCGATTCAACTCGGATATTTGCCGCGCCTGCAGTTGATCCACACCTCGGATGAAACCATTGGCCAGGTCTTCGTGCCCTGGATCAACAGAATCTTGCTTATCGTGGTGATGATACTGGTTGTCAGTTTTGGCAGTTCTTCCAATCTGGCGGCGGCCTATGGCGTGTCGGTCACCGGTGCGATGCTGATCGACACATTCCTGCTGATCATTTTGGCTTCCTATCGCTGGGGCTGGTCGGGATGGGCGATCTTCATCGTTGGCGGCGTTTACATCGTCATTGATACAGCCTTGTTTACTGCCAACGCCGTGAAATTTTTCAGTGGTGCCTGGGTGCCGTTCGCCATCACGATTCTGGTGTTCACCGTAATGCGTACATGGCGTCGTGGTCGCGATCTGGTGCGGGAGCAAATCAATCGCGACAGCTTGCGCATCGAGCATTTTGTGCAAAGCGTGATGGTGGATCCACCGGTGAGAGTCGGGGGTACGGCAATTTTCATGACGCCTTCGAACGAATATATGCCGCCGGCACTGCTGCATAATTTGAAACACAACAAAGTTCTTCACGAACGCAATGTGCTCCTTTCTGTTGAGACGCTTAGTGTTCCAAGGGCAGACGACAACGAACGAGTTACCCATAGCGATTTGGGGCATGGATTCGCACGCCTGACCCTGCGTTATGGCTATATGGAAGATCCGGACGTGCCAAAAGCCTTGAAACGCTGGTCCATCCCGGGGCCTGCATTCGATCCTATGGATACCACGTTCTTCGCAAGCCGCGAGGCGCTGACGGCGGGTGCCGATCAAGGCATGGCTTTGTGGCGTGACAAATTGTTCCTCATCATGTCCCGCAATGCGACTTCGGCAACGGAATTCTTCGGTATTCCTGGTGACCGGCTCGTTGAATTGGGTACAAAGGTAGCCATCTAAATGAACGAGCGCGTCATCTCCACCGGTGCGACACGCGAAGATGAGATTGCCGAAGCCAGTATTCGTCCGAAGAAACTCGATGAATATCTCGGTCAGGAAGCCGTACGCGAGCAGATGAAAATTTTCATCGAGGCTTCCAAGCGTCGTGGCGATTCACTGGATCACGTACTCATCTTCGGACCGCCGGGCTTGGGTAAAACAACGCTTAGTCATGTCATCGCCAATGAAATGGGCGTCAATATTCGCTCGACTTCCGGGCCTGTGATCGAACGTGCCGGCGATTTGGCGGCATTGCTGACAAACTTGCAGCCGCATGATGTTTTGTTTATCGATGAGATCCATCGTTTATCGCCGGTCGTCGAAGAAGTGCTCTATCCGGCGATGGAAGATTTCCAGATCGACATCATGATCGGTGAAGGACCTGCCGCGCGCTCCATCAAATTGGACCTGCCGCCATTTACGCTGATTGGCGCCACGACACGGGCGGGGTTACTGACCGGCCCATTGCGTGATCGCTTCGGCATCGTTCAACGCCTGGCTTTTTACAATAACGAAGAACTGACGAGAATTGTGCGGCGCTCCTCGACGATCCTCAATATTGATTGCGATGCCGAGGGCGCTTCCGAAATCGCCTGCCGTTCGCGTGGCACCCCGCGGATCGCCAATCGCCTGCTGCGTCGGGTGCGTGATTATGCCCAAGTCAAAGGCAGCGGCCATATCGATACCGGGATTGCACAGGCGGCGATGCAGATGCTCAAGGTGGACCCGGAAGGTTTCGATGAAATCGATCGTCGCATGTTACGTCTGATGATCGACAACTTCGATGGTGGCCCGGTCGGCATCGAATCGCTTGCGGCCGCATTGTCGGAAGAACGCGGAACGCTGGAGGATGTGATCGAGCCCTTCCTGATCCAGCAGGGTTTCATCATTCGCACCGCGCGTGGCCGCATGGCAACGCATAAGGCCTATCTCCATCTTGGCTTGAAGGCACCAAGGCGGCCAGCCTCGGATTTGTTCGCCATAGAGCCCGAGGCGGAATGAGAGTCACCTCCGCCTTCCCGACAGATGGCTCTCGGTGGCCAGGGGAAAATAATCGATGACGTTCAGCTGGCCTATAAGAGTGTACTGGGAAGATACCGATGCTGGCGGTGTGGTGTATCACGCACGCTACCTGCATTTCTTCGAGCGTGCGCGGACCGAATGGTTGCGCTGTGCCGGTGTTTCGCAAACCCGATTGCGGCAGGAACAGGATGTGATTTTGGTAGTCAAGGACGTGTATCTGGATATTTTGCGGCCCGCCCGATTTGATGACGCCTTGAATGCCACGGTCATGATTGGCTCGCTCGGTCGTGCAAGCTTTTCGGTTCGTCAGGAACTGTGGCGCGGTTCCGACTGTCTGAGCAGGGCCGAAGTGAAAGTCGCCTGTCTGAAGTCCGGTAGTTTCAAACCCCGTGGCTTGCCGGACGATGTCAATCAGGCGCTTAAAAACGCGCAACAAAAATTAGAAAAGCAGGAGAGTGTATGAGTGTTTTTAACGTGGTTTTGCAGATGGCTGCAGCCCCAGCCCAAAGCTTGCCGGTGGAGCCGCTGCAAAACGCAGCCGAAGCGGCGGTTGCCAGCCCCGGTCTGAATTATTGGGAACTGATTGCCAATGCCAGTCTGCCCGTGCAGATCATCATCGGATTATTGGTCATAGCATCGATTTTCAGCTGGGTCATTATTTTTTCGAAAATGCGTGTTTATGCCAGAGCCAATCGTGCCGCCGATGATTTCGAGGGCCGCTTCTGGTCCGGCGCCGAATTGACCCAGCTTTATCGCGAAGCCACCGATCGCAATCATAGTGTTTCCGGGTTGGAGGCCATTTTCGAATCCGGCTTTCGTGAATTTTCACGATTGCGCCAAAAGAAAAGTGTCGATGCCCGCGTGCAGCTTGAAGGCGCGCAACGCGCCATGCGTGCCACACTGGCACGTGAAGTCGATTCACTCGAGCACAATCTCGAAATGCTGGCAAACGTTGGCTCGACCGCGCCTTACGTGGGTCTGGTCGGTACCGTATTCGGCATCATGGTCACCTTCCATGGCATCGTCGTGAACAAGCAAAACACCATCGATGCGGTGGCCCCCGGTATTTCCGAAGCCTTGCTGGCGACCGCCATCGGTTTGTTTGTGGCAATTCCCGCCGTCTGGGCCTACAACCGTTACGCCACCCGGGTCGAACGGCTCAGTGTGAGATACGAAAGTTTTGCCGAAGAGTTTTCATCGATTCTTCAAAGACAGACGCATGTTGATTAAAGCAATGATTAACCCCCGTCTTGTTTTCGGGACGTTAAGGAACACGCCATGAGTACCGCATTTTCCACACGCCACCGCAAACGTCACAAATTGAAGGCCGAAATCAATGTCGTGCCATACATTGACGTGATGCTGGTGCTGCTGATTATTTTCATGGCAACGGCACCTTTGTTGAACCTGGGCGTGGATGTCGATTTGCCCGATTCCAATGCCAAGGCGATCAATACCGATAAAAAACCGATTATCGTGTCGGTCGACGTAAACGGCGAATATAAAATCAAAATCGGTGACGGGCCGAGCGAGTCGGTCAACGCGGCGACACTCGCCGCGCGGGTAGAACAGCTAACGCAAACCAATAAAGATCTCACCGTGTTTGTCGCTGGCGATAATGACGCAAGTTACAGCGCGGTGTATGGCGCGATGGTACTTTTGCAGCAGGCGAAAGTCGCGCGCGTCGGCATGATGAGCAAGCCGGAGAACGGAAAGTAATGCAACAAAGTAATGACACCCTGATAGGTTTCATTATTGCCATCGGCTTGCATGCCCTGGTATTGCTCGTGTTTATTTTGAGTGGACTGATTTCCACGACGGTGGTATCTCCGGAATCGAAAGGCGAGCCCGTGCAAGCCAGTGTGATGATCAGCGCTGCCGATATCAGACGTGCACAGAAATCGATCAGGGAATCCGAAGCGGCTCCGCCACCAAAGCCTACCCAAGCTGTCCAGGCAACCCCCGAGCCAAGCCCGCAAACAGCGGAAACTCCGCAACAAAATCAGGCGCAGGCACCAGTGATAGATCCCGACTCTGTCGATCAGGAACGGATAAACAAGCTGGCGATCCAGGAAACCGAAGAAAAAATCCTTGCCGAACGCGAAGCACGCCGACGCCAGGCCCAAATCGATTTGACCGATGACGTCTTGAAGCAGCAGCAGGCCGAGAACAAGCAGCGCTTGCGCGAGCAGCAGTTGGCACAGTTGGAAGCGATTCGGCTGGCACAGAAGGCCGCGGCAAACAGAACGCGCATGGAAGATCAGCGTCTGCAACAACTGCAGGATTTGCAGCAGTCGGAGCCTGTACGTGCGCCACCCGGTCCGACTCAGGCAAGCAGCGGCACGCCAAATGCGAAGAATGACTTGCTGGCGCGCTACAAGGCGGCCATCAAATCCACGATCGAAAGCAATTGGCGCCGTGACGGCGCGCAACCGCTCGAACGCTGCCAGGTGGAGTTCACCCAGAGCCCCGGCGGAAATGTACTTGATGTGGTATTCATCAGTTGCCCTTTTTCCCCCGAAGGTCGGGCCAGTGCCGAGCGTGCTGTGCGGCTGACACCTTTGCCTTATTTCGGCTTTGAACCGGTTTTCCAGCGGCGTCAAAGCTTTACACTTTGTTATCCCAGCGATCAATGCGAGAAATAAAACCATGAAGAATTTCTTCCAGCACCTGATATGTCTCTGTCTCTTTGTAGCCGGACAATCATCGGCACAGGTCCTTGATCTTGGCGTGATTTCAGGCAATGAGGGCTCGTTGCCGATCGCGGTAGTGCCGATGGCCTATCAGGGAAAAATGACGGCACCAGAACTTCAGGTGTCCGATGTGATACGTGCCGATTTGAATCGATCGGGACAATTCCGTTCGATGGCGGAAGCAAGCTTGATAGCCCGTCCGAGCCGTGGCAGTGAAGTGCGTTTTAACGACTGGCGCCTTGCCAAGCAGGATTTTCTGGTGGTGGGGCGCGTCGTGGACGATTCCCAGGGACTGTATCGTATCGAGTATGAACTTTATGACGTTGCCAAGCAGGAACGCATGCTGGGCCTGTCGCTAACCAGTCGTGCCAAGGGATTGCGTGATGTCTCGCACCAGATTGCCGATCAGATCTATGAAAAAATTCTTGGCGTGCGCGGTGCTTTCTGGACTCGAATTGCCTATGTCACTGCCAATGGTGTCGGCAAGAACATCAAGTACTCGTTGATGGTGGCCGATTCGGATGGCATGAACCCGCAAACCGTGGTCACTTATTCCGAGCCATTGCTGTCGCCGGCCTGGAGTCCGGATGGCCGCAAGCTGGCATATGTCAGTTTTGAGCGCGGTAATTCCACCATCTATGTGCAAGAGTTGAATACGGGGGCGCGTGAAGTGCTCGCCAGTTTCAAGGGCATCAATGGTGCACCGGCATTTTCGCCCGATGGCCGCCGCATGGCGATGACGCTGTCGAAGTCGGGGAATCCAGAAATTTATGTCATGGATCTGGCGACTCGCAGCCTGACCCAAGTCACGAACCATTATTCGATAGATACAGAAGCGGTCTGGACTGCCGATGGCCAGTCACTGGTCTTCACTTCTGACCGAGGCGGACGCCCGCAGCTGTATCAGGTATCGGCCAATGGCGGGGAGCCACGCCGGGTCAGTTTTTCCGGCGATTCCAATGCCAAAGCCAGTGTCTCGTATGACGGCAAGCGCATCGCTTCCGCACAGGGAAAAGGCAGCGTCTATCGGGTCAGTATCCTCGATGTGGCATCGGGAAGCTGGCAGTCACTCTCGCCGGGCAATCTGGATGAGTCGCCGAGTTTCGCGCCCAATGCCAGCATGTTGCTCTACGCCAACAAAGAAGGTCGCCGGGGCGTGCTGTATGCCGTTTCGGCCGATGGTCGTGTCCGTCAACGGATAGTGTTGGCCGATGGCGATGTACGCGAGCCAGCTTGGGGTCCATTCAGGCAAAAATGACGCAAATCCGATTAAACTAAACACCAAACTGAATATCATTCAATAACGCAGCATCAACGTCCACGATAAGGGGATTTAGCATGAAAACCACCTCCCGCGTTTTAGTAGCACTGGCTGTATGTTTAGCTATGGTTGCCTGTACCAAGAAAGTAAAAACCGATGATAACGCCAACAGCAACAACAATGCCGGTGCCGATAGCGGTGCTCAAACCAATCCCATGACCGAAGACGGCATGTACGGTCCGGAAGATCTGGATACCGATGCCTGTCTCCGTCAGCGCGTGATTTACTTCGATTTCGATCAGGACAATCTGAAGCCGGAGTTTCAGGCCGCCATTGCCTGCCATGCCAAGTACTTGCGTGATCGCCCAAGCGCCCGCATGACGCTTGAAGGTCATGCCGATGAACGCGGCACACGTGAATACAATCTCGGCCTTGGCGAACGTCGCGGTAACGCCGTTTCGGCAGCCGTACAAGGCAGCGGCGGCTCTGCTTCCCAGCAGACCGTGACCAGTCTTGGTGAAGAACGTCCGACCTGCCTGGATTCGACCGAAGATTGCTGGTCGAAAAACCGTCGCGTTGAAATCAGTTATTCAAGCAAATAAGCATGAAACTACTTTCGACACATCGCGTCTGTTTGCTGCTGGTGGCCTTACTGGCCACCGGTAGTGCCTGGGCACAGAAGTTGAGCTTGGCCGAGCGTGTTGCCGCGCTCGAACAAAAATCCGCCTCGCAAAATCAGGGAGCCGGACAGGCGAATGTCGAATTGCTGAACCGCCTCACGCAATTGCAATCGGAAATGAAAGCATTGCGTGACCAGGTCGAAACCCTGCAGAACGAAAATAACCAGCTTAAAGAGCGCAATCGGGTCCAATACATGGACCTCGATTCGCGTATTGCCAAATTTGAAAACGGCGGCACGGCGAATCCATCGGCGACGGCGACACAGCCGAGCAAGCCGGCGATCGCCAAGCCAGTCGCAAAGCCACCTGCTGTCATCGGCACCACGTCGTCTGCCGACCTGGGTGGTGAAGAAGCGGCTTACGGCCTCGCCTTTGAAGCCTTGAAACAAAAAAACTATGTCGAATCGGCGCGCTTGTTCAAAAGTTTCATCGATAATTACCCGCAGGCGCAGTTGTCGCCGAATGCCTGGTATTGGCTGGGTGAAAGCTATTACGTGACACAGAATTACGAGATTGCCCTGCAAAGTTTCGAAGGCCTGCTCTCGCAATTTCCCGACTCGAGTAAAGTGCCCGACGGAATGCTGAAAATGGGCTACTGCCAGTCGCAACTGGGTCAAAAAGACCGTGCCAGAAACACCTTCAACGAAGTCCTGCGCCTTTATCCCATGAGTGATGCCGCCCGTTTTGCGCAAAGCCAACTGCGCGCCATGAATCTTGGGCAATAGTCGTTGTGGAAGCCGTTAGCCAAGACCGTCTTAAACTGACGGAAATTTTTTTGTCGGTGCAGGGTGAAGCACGCAGCGTGGGATGGCCTACTGTTTTTGTACGCTTGACCGGGTGTCCATTGCGTTGCCAGTACTGCGATACCGCCTATGCGTTTCATGGCGGCGACTGGTGGAATATCGAAGATATTGTTTCTGAAGTCGCCAGGCACGGAGCACGCCATGTCTGTGTTACCGGTGGCGAGCCGCTTTCACAGAAGCGTTGCATCACATTGTTGAAAAAATTGTGCGATGCCGGTTATGAAGTCTCGCTTGAAACCTCCGGTGCCATTGATATCAGCGAAGTCGATCCGCGTGTCAGCCGTGTGGTGGATTTGAAAACGCCGGATTCCAAAGAGCAGCACCGTAATCGTCTGGAAAACATCCCCTTGCTGACAGCGCACGATCAGGTGAAGTTCGTAATTTGTAGTCCTGTGGATTACGAGTGGGCCAAGTCCATGCTTGCAGAACATAAGCTGGCCGACCGCTGCGAAGTACTATTTTCACCCAGCTACACCGAAATCAAGCCGCGTGATCTGGCTGAATGGCTATTGGCCGACAAATTACCGGTCCGTTTTCAAATGCAATTGCACAAGCAATTGTGGGGCGAAGAAACCGGTCGTTGATACATACAAACAAAAAGCACGTTCAATGAATATTAAAAAAGCGGTGATACTGGTTTCTGGCGGGATGGACTCTGCCGTGACCATGGCGATTGCAAAAGAGCAGGGTTTTATTTGCCACACGCTTAGCGTGAGTTATGGCCAGCGCCACAGTGCCGAGCTCGATGCAGCCAATGAGTTGGCCAAACTGCAAGGCGCAGCCGAACATAAAACAGTCGTTGTCGATCTGCGAAGTATCGGCGGCTCGGCCCTGACATCGGATATCGCAGTTCCGGAATCGGCAAGCGAAGGCATTCCGGTTACCTACGTGCCGGCACGCAATACGATCATGCTTTCAATCGCACTCGGCTGGGCCGAAGTATTGGGTGCAAACGATATTTTTTGCGGCATCAATGCGGTCGATTATTCCGGCTATCCCGATTGCCGCCCCGAATTTCTGGCGGCTTTCCAGAATCTGGCCAATCTTGCTACCAAAGCCGGCGTTGAAGGTGCCGGTCTGCGACTGCATGCACCTTTGATCGCGATGAGCAAAGCGGATATCGCGCGCGAGGGAGTTCGCCTCGGCGTGGACTTTTCGCGAACGGTCTCGTGTTATCAGGCCGATGATAAGGGCCGGGCCTGCGGCCGTTGCGATGCCTGCAGACTGCGCGCGGCGGGCTTTAACGAAGCCGGAATCGGTGATCCAACGCGCTATGTCTAGCGCCATGTATAAGGGTGTCAGGCTTTAGAGTAATTATTACTTGCTCTACGGCCCGGTTTTGCCTAAAATTCGCGCTCTTGTTTGCACCGCCGCAGTTTGGCGCATTCTCGCAGACACAGATTCAAGTGCCAGGGCACAGTTCGTTTTAAGTGGGTCGTTAGCTCAGTCGGTAGAGCAGAAGACTTTTAATCTTTTGGTCGAAGG